>ERZ1034365.19-NODE-19-length-81401-cov-5.298571_pt1 | contig 81401 bp, 67 predicted proteins | sample MGYA00520615_ERZ1034365 | MGnify/ENA primary metagenome ERZ1034365 (study PRJEB33736, sample SAMEA104284505) | Azolla filiculoides | biome: Urban; feature: Water surface; material: Ditch water | place: Netherlands | collected 2015-10-28 | depth 0-0.1 m ...
TGATACCTACCACGTTCACGCATAGCACGACTTGTAAAGATACCGAACACGTTATCCGCTGTTTGAATCTTTGACAACCCACCTGAAATGTGACTGTGATCAAATTCAACTTCTTCAACAGCACCACGGTTCAACTGTGCGGCTGTAACGAACACACACTTCTTTTCCATGGCTAGGTTACGAAGTTCTTCTGATACGTATTTGTCCTTGATAAACAAGTTCTCTGCTGAAATCTTCTTACCTATTGGCATAAGCAAGTCTAAGTAGTCCACAAGTAGAACGTCTACTTTCTTTCCTACTTTAATTTCGTACTCTTTGAGATACGCACGGATGTCATTGGTTGTCTTACCGCTGGGCATATACTTGACTTGTAACATGCCAGCCTTCTTGCCAATCATCTTAACTTTCATTTCAACATCGTCGAGGTTCTTAAAGATATCTCTAGTTTGAACACCTGTTACCATACTGTCAATACGCATGGACACAAGTGCTTCTGAAAGTTCTAATGTTAGATAAACTACATTCAGTCCTGCAAGTGCAAAGTTAACACCCAAGTTTGCTAAGAATAGCGACTTACCTGCACCCGATCCACCTGCAAAGATATTAAGTTCACCGCGGTTGAATCCACCGAACAACTTCTGATCCATGGTCTTCCAACCAGTAGTTACTTGTCCGTTCTTATCCTTTAAGCCCATTAAACGACCTTTAGGATCAGCAAAGTAATCAGTACCCATATCACGAGCAAGTCCAATTTGAACTGCATCTTTAATCAGTGCTTCTACTTCACCGTAGTTGTGTTTTTCAAGCAAGTCAGCACTAGCTACAATAGCACGTTCAATTGCTTTGTGACGAGTGAACATCTCGAACTCGTCCATTAACCATTCTAAGTGTCCGTCTTTAACTTCACCTGGATGTTTTAAGTCTGTGTGGCAAGCGGAATTCACCATATGGAATTCTGGCATCACCGAATACTTCTCTGCGTATTCGTGCATGAAAGCTGCCGCTTCCTGTAGACGTCTATCAAACAGCGTACTATCAAAAATACCCTGACAGCGTACAAATGTCTCTGCGTCTGATAACATCATTTCCAGATATAGTTTCTGGATTTCAACGTCATATTCTTTTATCATATTTTTAATTATACATTATCCTTGTAGCTTTCTCAACTCTAGATTTTTGAGATGTGTTTCTAGTTTCTTCTTAGCAAGTTCAATTTTAATAGTACCCCATTGGGCAGATTTAATTGCGTCTACGATTACAAATAGTTTACCATAACGTTGAACAGCATCTGCACTATCCTTAACATCATCGTCCCAATTAGGAAACGCAACTCCCCAACCTAGTGCGGCTGCTTGATCAATAGCAATGAGTCCGGGTAAGTCTTGATCTGGAATAAGAATCGGTTTAGAACCCAAGTCGTTGATTAACCTAGCTTGTTGCTCGCTAATCTCGTTAGTTAGTAATGCTACACCGTCAACTGCTAGTGCATCAAACGGTCCTTCTTGTACTAACGTGTATTGTTGATTATTTGCTTGCCCGTCTAGATTAAACACAAAGAACGGATGTTGATCCGAAATATATTTGGGTCTGCCATCTGTAACTCGTCTTGCGGTGTATCCGACGACTTTGTTCTGATACATGAACGGAATGATGACACGATCGTCAAAGCCGGGCAACGGAGTCCAATAAAAGTGTTTACTTGTTGGATCGTAGCCTCTATCAAAGACATACTGTACTATTGCTGCTAACTTAGCTTCTAGCTCGGCGTCTAAATCGCATTGTAACCACTCTACAACAGGCAAACTACCTTCAGGCAGCTCTTTGTCAGTGAATGTGATATTTGTTACAAACTCGCTGGGTTTATAGTCTGGGGTTTCTGTTTTAAGAGCTTCAAAGATGATTGTATTAATCTCATCGTCGGAAGCATTCATCCATTTTAATAAACTTCTAAGTTTGTTTGAGATTGGACGACCGGGTTGCCAACTAGCAGTGAACTTACAATTGAAACAGTTATAGACAAATCCATCGCTAAATTTTACTCCGCCACGCTTACGATTATCTTTGCTATTACCGCGATGGTGGCAGCAAGGAGCGTTAAAACTAATCCACCCACTGGGTGATTTTTTTGCTCTGGCGGGAAGTAATTGTTGTAATTTGTCTAAAACAAGAGTCATATGTACATTATATTATCTGTACACGACTTTGTCAATTTTTCCTGTGTTTAATTCTGCCGGAGTGTGAATAACTCTAAACCAATTATACTTGCCTTCAACGTTGATATAATTGGTATCGGTAGGTAACGTAACGGTAGCTACGTCAGTCCAAGATTTTGGAGTTGCTCCTACTTCTTGGCTTGCTTGTATTTTAACTGTACCTTCATAGTTTGTATCATAGATAACAAATGTGTGTAGCGAGTTTGCAGAACTAACTTCTGGACTAGCATATACTAATTCACTATAACTAGTATCTACACCTGGCCATGTTGTTGGAATAACACTAAACGAATCGATAACAATACTATCTTGTACTTCGCCAAATATGTCACCATATACTTCTAATGTACCGATAACACCAAACTGGCTGTCTGAATATAACGGCGTCTTTACTCCGGCATTGTCGAGCAAGTGAACGGAGAAACTATAAAAGCCTTTGTCTAGTAATAACAAGTCTTGTTCAGTAATAGTAACATATCCTCTAGTAATTCTAGTGGTACTATCATTTAATGCTTCTGGTACTGGTTCGCAGTTACGCTGGAGTACTAATTTTTGAGTCTCTCTTTCAATCAGGGTAAATACCAAAGTGTTTCCCGTGATGTCTTTTGCTTTTTCGTCAGCGTTACGTACCTGTAGATCAAGACGATTATCTACACCACGGTAAACTTTAAAGTTACGTTGATACACTTTGCGATACCTCCCTGTAGTCCATTCGCCGAGATTAGTAAAGACGTCTACTTTGTTTGGATATAAATAAACTGAATTTAATTGCATACTGGACCCTTTAGCTATATTTATCTATGAGAATAACCGATAACTTACAACAAAACTTTCCGTTCATAACGGTGATAAACTACGTAGAACAAGAGTTCGTAGGCATCATTATTAATCAGGATAATCAGATTACAAGTATGTACGATTATACGCTGCTTAAAACAGATGAAGAAAAGCAACGTTTCTTACAGTTAGGTGAGGAATGGTGGTGGGAATCAAATCGCTTAATTCCTATTAATATTTTCCTAGCTCGTGAGATTGGGCAATTTAGATATGCTATTAGAAATTTTAGTACTAAAGATGTTAAGGTACTTTTAGGGCCATGTACAAGCCTAAATGATATTATTACAAAGCGAATTAAACGTAGAAGTATTGTACTAGTTAGAAAGCCAGTCTAACTAAATTCGTAACTTACCTGTTCACAAATTAAATTCATCTGTACTACCACAGCCTGTGCATAAGCAACAGCATGTGATTTCTTAAAGTAGTATTCATTACCGTCAGGTTTTATCCACACTTCCTTTTCCACTGTCGTCCAATCCTTTCCTATCAGATGACGTTTCGCTGGGCGTATCATTGCTAGTACTGCCGCAAGTTGTAGAATTGTTGTTGGTTTCATCTCTCTTAGAATGCCACCATGCCCGTTGACGTGAAATAGCAAGCTGTTGAAGTTGTCGTCCAAAAGTAGATCCCATATAGGCTCCTGATCCATTAGTTTAATCAAGTGTTCCTCATCCTTAACGCCATCGTAGATGCTTACATTAAGGAAGTCTATCTTAAAGCATTGTTGCTCTTCTGCTTCTTGGTAAGGTATGGCTGACAATCCAGTTAGTGCGTCTACTGGCATTTCGTGAAGATAAACGCCTGTGTTATGTTTAACTAGGCGCCCGTCTTCTGTACGACTAGCACCTACATGTTCAAACAAGTTAAGTGCTTTTGTACGATCCGAAAAGTCAATATCGATATCTGGCATTAGTGAAGCCTTGTGGTTTCAAATAGTAATAGTGGTAATGTTTCTGCTAAAAATTGTGCGTACTCTTCTGCATCTTCATGATCTGCAAAACCTGCAAACTTAACAAAGACTGCTGGTTCGTCAGTTTCTTCTGACATGACAACACTAATGTCAATGTCGTCTCTGGAGATAAACTCTTCATTCTCGGCCAATTCTTCTACAACTTCTAGGTCCGGTCTTTTCTTCATATAATGTTGGCCTCTTTAATAACTGCTTTTACTAACTCTACATCTGCCGGCAAACTTTTAAATCTACGCTTCCAATGGGTTGGATCGATTACTGGTCCAACAATTGCTAACTGTTCGTCATTCATACGACTTAACATTTCTTTGCCCGACTGGATATTTAACAACATCCATGGACTCATTAAACCGTCTCTGATGTCATGAGTTGCACGATTTAAATTAACATAAGCAAAATAATGTTCCCAAGGTGCTTTGCTTGTTTCTCCCCAATCCATCATAGTTTTAATGCTACGCTGTATTGCGCCATCTGCTGGTTCTGTCTTAATTAACTGCGAAACATATTGATCATACAGTTCATCTCTGCACCAGTGGTCCAGCTTGACTCCGCTTTTAATTACAAACTCAACAAACAACTCTGGATAGATTGGATTTGTGTTTACAATAAAACTACCAAATTTAACAAATGCAGTATAGTATGGACTTTTTGCAAAGTCGTCGAAAGTCCGTTGCTTTGCGTTACGCTGTGCAACGTCATAGAACTTTTGATACACCATCATTGCTGCCTGAACATGTTTCTCATGCTTAGACAAGTGACGGCGCTTCTGTTCGCAGATATGTACTAGAAATGTTTTTTCTTTGGCAAATGGTTTGCCGCAGTATTCACATTTATAGCTTAATTCCACTGACTTGTTTTTTATCCCAACCGAGGCTTTCACAATATTGTTTAATTTCTTTGTCTGTTGTAATAAGTGCTAGAGTTTCTATGTCGCTGTATTTCATGTTAGGAAATAATTCTGATAGGAACTCTTCTTTTTTGTTCTTTGAACGTTTCAAAGGAAGGTATTCGTGGAAGAATGTTTTGCCACTTTCGTGACTACACAAACACAACGTCTGCCAAACTAACTTAGGATGCTTCTGAATTTCGTTCCAGTTTCTATTGTAATAGTGATTAGTTGTCAATACAAAGTGTTCTTGTATCTCTCTATTATTGCTTTTCACATTACTAATGTATCTGTTAAGATTCCAAAAGTCACCTTTAATTTCTTTCTTACCTTCTTCAGTTGCGGCATCCCACAACTCTTTAATACCCATATCAACTGCGGGTATCATGTCTTTAAAAAGGTCTACATGTTTATTTTGTCCCATCTTTTTTACTCAAGTTATATATTACTATACACTGATCCAACGCATTTCGCAATGCTGGATTTGTTCGAGCTGTACGTCTAATATCGCCCCAAAGTTTGTCATCTCTAAGGTGTTCAACTATCGGTCGCCCGTCGGGAGTGCGTGGATCGTATTTCCAACCGGTGATAAGGCTTTCTCCAGTTTCTTCATCAATGGCAAACATTACACCGTTTTCTTCTTCGTATGTATACGTTGCTCCTGGTTTAAGATTCCCCATAAGTGTACCCCACTGTTTCTCGTTCTATGTCGTTATGATCAAATTCTGCCCAATACAATTCAATAGCAACAGTATCTTCCATGGCTTCGAACTGATGATATTCGCCAGGAGCAACCTTGGTATACTCGCCATCGAACAAAACGGTTTCATCAACAAGCTCGTAATTATTTTTCCAAACTTTAATTTTTAGTTGTCCTTGGAAAACATAAAAACCGTTCCACTTGTGATTGTGTTTATGTTTAGAACATACGCCACCTTTGTTAATGTCGATGCGATGAAATTCGAATACACCGTTGGCTTCTAAAAGTTCAGTAACGCCCCATACTTTACCTGCTTTCATGCTGATCCTTTTTAATTCTAAACTCTTTACCTTCGTGCTCTACAAAAAAATGTATGCAACTGGCTTCATCAAATGTAATCCAAGTATCCATGAATCCCCATTTCCATTCTAATGTACAACCATTGGCCCATGCTGCAATTTCATTATTCCATTTATGAGGAGTCATGTATTCTTTAAATCACTTTGTCTAATTGTAGTATTTCACTTTGTCTCGAAATCTCTTTGACAAAATAAACACACGGTGGATTATCACCATCGTGAATTGGCACTGTAAGTAGTTGCCCGTTCTTCATCTTTGGAAAGTACCATTTAACGTCTTGGTAGATATTAATAATTTCGATCGGCATATATTCTGCTTTAAATCCTTTAATAGGATTAAAAACAAAAGCATCAAACCCACGTTCGTTAATACTTGTAAGTGGTAACACTTCTGGATCTAGTCCGCAGTCCTTGTCTCCAACTACCATGCACCAATCTAAAGGCATCTGTACTTCGTAGCCGCCAATGCGTAATAAAATTGCTGGACTATTAAATGACTCTAAAAATATTAGAGGCATAAAGAAAAAGTCTGGATCTGCAGGATTACTATTATCTAATACGCTAAACCTAGTATCTTCATCTACCTCCTCTGGTAGGTCGTTTAAATCAAACGCCTGATTTTTTAATGTTAAAATTCTCATAAGTTTACCTTGGTAATTGTAAAAGGATACTTTGCATCCTTATAAAACTTCTTGCGTTCTGTTAGATGACGTTTAGAATATTTGCACTGACTAGTTATGTCCCAGATTTGGACGAAGTCTTTGTCTTCGGCTTTTCTAATACCACGTCCAATAGATTGGATAACGCGGACAAAGCTCTTTCCGGGTTCCACAAGAACCAAATTAAAGATCCTAGGAATATTAATACCCACAGCGGCCACACCATAAGTCGCCACAATAATCTTATCAGTTGATGTGCGTACTTCGTCATATTCGTCTTTTCTATCATCTAACTTTACTCCGCCATTAATGAAAACTGCATCTGGCAGTAATTCCATTAACTTGTTGCCTGTATCGATTCTATTGATTAGAACCAATGTGTTGCCTGACTGACTGATTTCTCTAATCTTGTCACCCATCCATTTCATTCTATCTGGATCTGTAACTAGATAAGTGTATTCTTCTTGGAATCCTCTAAAGACTTTAATGTCATTAGTTTGAAGGATCTTAATATCTAATTGTGCTAACACACCTTTCTCTTGTAAGTCGTGTGCTGAAATTCTATTAATTACTGGTCCAAGGCTTGCTAATATACCCTGAAACTCCCAATCTTCTTTAGGCACAGTTCCAGTTAATCCCCAACGGATCGGTGTGTTACGGAAGTTAACTGTTAACAGTTTTTTAAGTACTTCTGCCTTTGCTTGGTGTACTTCGTCGATAATAATTGCGTTTACATTTTCAGTAAACTCGGCGAGTGAAATGACGTCATTGTCATCGTGACTTTTCTTATCAAGTACATTTAAACTTTGCCATGTACAAATAGTATGTGTATGCCCTAGTTCTTTTCTATCACCGAAATATACACCAACGTCTAATCCTAAGTTAATGTAATCTTCTTCTGTTTGTACAACTAAACTCTTGTTAGGCACAATCACCATAGTGCGCCCATATGGCTCACACAAGTGGCTCAATGTTGCTGTGGTAATTGTTTTGCCTGCTCCGGTTGCTACTTCTTGCAATGCTTGATGATTATCCATAAACGCATTAATGGCATCTAATTGATAGTCTCGCAATACAATAGGTTGCCCTTCCATCGGGTGCCCTTTGGGCCATGTCTTGCCTTTGTCGGCCCAATAGTTCTCATCAATCTTTTCAAAGGCTAAATCAGCTACCTGACGTTCGTCCTCTACTTCAATATCGTATCCATCGTTTTCGATGATAGGTAAGATAACATCTAGGTGTGCGAGATAACCAGTACCGCCGATGCCAAAGAAACTAACAGTGCCATCCCATCTGCCTAATTTAAATGCGGGCATATGACGAGCATACGGCAGTTCGTATTTTAATTTGTTGGCTAACTTGCGTCTTGTTTCTAACGCTAACCCTTCAAGTTTAATGTTTACTTCATCTCTAATTACTAATTTACAAACCGACAATTTTTAAGTTCCTCTTTTGAGATGGCTTTATATCTCCAATATGTAAGACACACGGATGATGCTCGATCCATTGCTGTGTCATGTTATGTGTGTTAGGATATAAATTATTTGTTACTATCATTTTAACATCTAAACCCTTAGTAAACAACCATTTAGCTGGTTTATTCTCAAAGATGAAGATGCGACCAGTGTCCACACTTCCGCCAAGCCCGTGTGCTTTAACCCAGTCATTGAACCTGTTTGATTTATTCAAATCAGTTTCTCTAAAACATACTTTGATATCGTTCCGTTCGATTCCTGCTTGGCTCGATTCGAGTACGAAGTCTTTAATCCAATCGTGAGTATTACTTGCTCTATCAAGAACAATACATACAATTCCTTGTTTAAGTTCTTTATACAAATCAAAGAATGTTTTATTTTCTCTTAACCAAAACATTGTTTCAAAACTTGCAGCAATCTTTTCTGCAGGTGTCACCGGTACATTGTTTAGACGTGCAGTAAATCCCATGCTCTTTGCCAGTAACAAGTCTTGTCCAATGTTTCCGCTTTTATTTTCTTCCCAGAACTTTATAGCATCTTCAACTGCATTGCGTATTACAACAGTGTTGTCTATAACTTCTGCAAACGGAACAATGGTATCTTGTTGATTCCACGTTTCCTCAACTGTGGCAAGCACCTCTTCAAAGGAAGCATCAAGTTCAAACCCGTGCTTGGATGCAAAGTCGTGTAATGTTACTAGATTGATTTCGTTTAATGGAATTACTCGTAACTTTCTATCGTTATCCCACATCTTTGTAGAAGCACGACTCATAAGTTCGGAGAACTCTGTGTCAAATGTTTTCTTAAACTCGTATGGGAATTTGATACACAATTGAGCATATCCTGCAGGATTTTCTTCTACATGGATACGTTTGCTTGTATCGATAACTCTAAACGATTTCTTCCATTGAGGTACTGCAAGAGCATGTTCGTAATCGAGTCCGGCATTCTTTGCCACTGCTTTGTACTTTGTTAAAAGTCGAAGAATGTAAAGAGATTGGGCCTTTGTTAGATTGTTACTATCGTTTCCAATAGTACTAGCAAAGCTGTCAATGGGTGTTGAATCGTGCCACTGTACCGATATCTGTTGAAGAGATACCAATAGGTAAAATTCAAGAAAGATGTCTTCGATAAAATGTGAGCGTAACATACTACAATGTTAACACCTTTAAATGTGAAAAGCAAATTTATATGTCTAACAATCTGCCAATTGGTATACCATTGGCAATTTCATCAACACGCCATTCTGTGTGACATAGTTTTAAGAACCACTCTTCTCTGTCGGGCAACACCGGATTTTCAATTTGTTCTAATGTTGTTGAGACTGGGTATGCCAAACTAGACGAATGGCAAATTACAGGTGTGCCATATATTGCTGACTGTATCCCCGGCCCGCTATTATGACTAATGACACAGTGATGATTATAGTTGATGTTAAAATCATCGTAGGTGTCGTGTAGTTTAATTGGAGTTTCAAAACTAACACCTGGTACTGAAAAACTAGGAACCGGAAATCTTGGGTGGCACCTAATTATAATTGGCATATCTGTGTGCTGTCTAACCTGCGTTACAGTGTTATTAAACCACTGTGCCATAGACGGCATTCCGGCCCATTGTAGGCTTCTTTCGTGCTGTCCTGCTATCAAAACCGTTTTGGCTCTTAAATCGCCGGTTTGTTGAAGTTTTAAGCCCAACATAGCTGGACGGTGAAAATCCAGTGATTTTTCGTTTCCCCACGCTGCTAACCTGTTGATATTATTGAGAGAAATCTTCCACAATTCCCCTCTTTTTAAAGATCCTACTTCTATCACAAAAACATTTTTATTTTGTTTTCTATAATGTTCGTATACAGCTTGGTTTGGGCGCATACGCCCTTGGAACAATACACTCCAAATTACAGCAGCATCAGCATCCATAGCATTAGCAACTGTTTCGATACCTAACTTATTGCAGCCCTGTAAAAACGCATCAAGTACTGGTCTTGAGTTTAAAGCTGCCTGATTGGGGAAGTATGCTATTTTCATTGAGTAAATATTTACATGATTATTCCACCACTGCAAGGAAAACTTTCCTGCCAAAATTTCTTTATCTATACTGCGTGTGATGAAAAATACTTTGATGATTTTGCAAAGATTTTAATCAACAGCATACAAGCAAACTCAACAGACAGCATCCATTTACATCTGTTTAATCCTAGACAAGATCAAATAGAATTCTGTCAAAGCAAGAACGTGTCGTTAACCTACGAATATGCACCGATTGAAATGTTTGAAACAGCAGCAGCAAAGTGGAACGTTGAACCTACTGATCCTGTACTAAAAAATAACTACGATAGAATTCAAAATTCTATGATGAAAGGCGGCGATAGATCTATCATTGAACGAATCCAAAAAACATATTTTGCCTGTGCTAGATTTATTAGACTTTCGGAACTTTTAACAGATACCCAAACAGCGTTTTCGATTGATGTTGATGCTGTAGTGCGTACTAACATTCCAAAGTTATCTACAGACAAAGATTTCTACCTACATCAGATTACAGGAAAAAAAGCAAGATTCCTTGCAGGCGGATTATATGTTAACCCAAAAGGACATGCGTTTGTAAAAGAATATGCAAACGTATTGCTACAAAACATCAGTAACGATAATTTACATTGGGGATTGGATCAAGATGTGTTAGACCCAATTGTACCGAAATATAAGTTTGGCGGACTGCCGATTACATACATCGACTGGCACATGATGCCTACCAGTTATATATGGACTGCAAAAGGTACTAGAAAAGAACTAGCTTCTTTTATTTCTGAGCAAGCGAAATATAAACCTTAAGAGCGTCCCACAACCTACCTGAAGTTACTTCGTCATTACTCCAGTGTATGTTTGCAATTTTATGAATCCACTCACTTCTATCTGGCATGGGTGGATTTTCTATTTGTGACAAGTCGTTGAAACAAATATCTTTAGCCCAACTCTTATTAACTTCTTCTACATACACAGGCACACCTTCGATTGCACTAACAACGTTTGGTGTGGAAGCATAACCAACACAGCACCAACAATTTTCTAATGCTTCTCTAATACCTTCGTGTTCCGAAATAGAAATAGTTTTTCCATAACGTTTTTGTAATTTTTCAATTTGTTTAAATCGTGTACCATCGCCTGGGTGCATACGCACCATAATAGGTCTATCACTGTATTGTTTAATACCGGCAATTGTTTTTTCTAACCATGTATCTTGATCCGTAAACATATTAAACCCTTTTGGACGTTGTGCTAACACTAAAATGTGTTTGCCATCTGTACGCCAAGGCTTCAATGGGGCATTATGCCATGCGCTAAATCTATCCCACTTTGTTCTGTCTAGATCTGTAAAGAAGTATGTGCCTGTATCAGGATAAACAGAATTAAGACTATAGCGATGCCATTCGTGTTCCTTTCTTGCATAATGTAGAATATTGCTATCTACAAATACAGACGGCGTTCCTTGTTCTTTAAGGATATTAATAATCTTCTTTCGAAAGTTTTCTTCTAATGTGTATCCAAGTACAAAACCCAAATCTAATTTTTGGTCCGGCAATTGGTTACCGTGGTATTCAATAACTTCGTCACCGTGCAAGAGAACACCGGCTTTAAAGTTATCCATGAGCATAACTTTATTGCTAAACTTAGCAGGGTTGCTTATTGAGTTATAAAATATTCCAACTTTCATTCTTTGTCTTCTTCCTCGTTCCACACGTTTGTTCGTGTCATAGATACGTTGCCTTCGTCTTCTGACATATGGCGACCCATTAGGTGATTGTGGATTTCAATCTTACAAATAAACTGATTAATTGCGTTATCTGCCGGTGCAAAATATTCTCTATAGAATTTTAATAACTTTCTAGCTGCCTTTGGTTTAATAGCGTAACCACTAGTTCCGGGCATAGAATTTGTATGCCATTCGTAAGGCTGAACATTTCCGCTAGGATTATTTAGATAATCGTCATACGGTGGATTTAGATATGCAGTCTTGCCAAGAGATAATATTAAAATATCTTTCCAATCGACTTCAATCCACCCTCTATAAAATTTTACATCATCTTCAAAAATCATAATAGGTTCGTCGAGTTCTACACATTTCTTCCATAACATGTAATGACTGTAAAAGCAGCCCACTACACCCGGCATATTCATCTTGCCATTGTCGTGTCCAATGTATTGTTTCTTTAAAATGTTTATGTGATGATTTTGTTTAAAATCTTTAAACTTTTCTGGGCGAATATAATGAGCTAACTCTTCGTCCGATAAAGTAGTTGTTTTGATACTATACGGGTATAAGACTCTGTTGTCTTTATCTTTCATAATCATAGCATCAACACCGTTAACGCCTTGATAAAGTTCAGGTTCTAACCCGTACCCGTGCAATGTAGCCATCATACTTTTAGCGTGTTCAACGCTGTGCGGTTTAGATGGTAGATAGATAATAAATGCTTTCATTTTGTTTTATAAACTCCAATCCCTAAGAATGGCCCTCGTTTTGGAGTATCCGGATATTGTTCGATAAATTCCCAAACGTTACCTAAATCTTTATGTTCTTCTTTAAAGTGTTCCCAATAAACAGTAGTACCTGCTTGATGCCTATGATCAAATATAACACTATCAACATCATGGAATACAAATATAGAACCCTTGTCTTTTAATAACTCGTAATCTTGTTTAACACCTTTATAGGAATGATCACCATCTATAAAGCATAAATCAAATTTCTTATCTTTAATCCATTGCTGAAAATCTTCGCTGTGACTATCACCTTGATAATACTCGAATGGGAATACGTTGTTGTATTCAACTAGTAACGGTGCCTGGAGTTCTAAATCTACAGCAGCAGCTTTGTTAAAATTAGAGTTAAAACGTTTTATATATTCGCACGTTAAAACAAATGTGCCACCGTGTCTACACCCGACTTCGATATATGAATTAATATGACTAGCATGTTCGGCTAACCATAGCAGGTATGGGGCAAACTGATTAGGGTATTGCCACACTTTCCAACCAAAGCCGCCACCTAAATATTCTTGTAATGCGCTGCTTTGTTCTTCTGGATATTCTGGACATAATCCTAATTCTAATATTAATTTTGTTTCTAAAAATTCACGAGACAATAGTTCCTCTCTCGTAGCATTTCTAATTAATTCGATTCCTTTATTGAGCATACTTTTCCTTTATTTCTTCTGCGGCAGTTATTGCTGCGCCTATAACTTGATCCATATTATAATAACGATACTGTGCTAATCTTCCTACAAATGTAACGTTATCTAAATTTACCGATTCAGTTTTGTATAACTGATATTGTTTTTCGTTTTCTTCTCTAGGTATAGGATAATACGGATCACCTTCGCTTGTTGGGTATTCCTTAACAATTGATGTTCCGTTAATATTTTGTCCTGTTAGATATTTAAACTCTGTAATTCGTGTGTAATCGTAATCGTTGGGAAAGTTTACAGTTCCAGTCGGTTGGTATGTATCTTTCTCTAAATGCTCGTGTTCAAATCTTAAACTTCTGTAAGCAAGGTGCCCGTGTTTAAAATCAAAGTATGCATCAATAGGGCCTGTATAAACAAGATGATCATACTGATAGCTGTTACGATTTGATAGAAAGTCTTCATTAAGTTTTATAGTTATATTATCATGGCTTAACATTTTTTCAAACAACTTATTATAGCCATCTGCTGGCATAAACTGATAAGTGTCTGTAAAATATCTATCATCATCGTTTGTTCTAGTTGGGATCCGAGCAGCGACACCGGCTGACAATTCTGACAAATCTAAACCCCATTGTTTCTTTGTGTAACCCCTAAAGAACTTTTCACAGAGATCCTTGCCCACTGAACTTAATACAACATCTTCAGAAGTTTTAATAGTTTCTTTTTCTAAAGTAACACCATAGAAATGTGTTTTAACTTCATCCTCTGTATAATTTTTATTATACAATTTGTTAATAGTTGTTCTGTTAATCGGAATAGGTAATAGTTGCTCGCCAACTTTGCCTAACACACGATGCTCGTAAAATCTCCATGTAGTAAACCTTGATAAAAATTCAAATATACGCTTGCCGTTGGTGTGAAATATATGAGGACCATATGGATGTATCAATACCCCATGCTCGTCATAAAAGTCGTGAGCGTTGCCACCTATATGATTTCTTTTATCAACTATTGTAACAATATACCCGTGCTCTGCTAGTATGCGAGCAGTAACAGCACCAGCGAACCCTGCACCTACAATTAAAACTTTTTTCATTTTTCTATAACCTGATTATTAAAATCATAATATGCAGCAACATGCTTTGAGCGTTGTACATTATACTTTTTCATTAACTTTTTCATTTCGTGTTTTGGATTTTCTCTGCCGCCGCCGTGCCCTGCTGATCCCACTGGGCGTGTATGGATGATAGGAGTTTTATCAACAATAATAATGTTATCCCTATCATCGATCATGCTTGGCCATAGATAATCTAATCCCCATCCCGAGGCATTTTCTGCAAAGGTATGTTTTGCTGCGTAAAAGAAATCACGCCTGAAGCACGGAGCCATCACTTCTACAAAGTTTGTTTTTCTATATTTTACATCAGGTACCTGTAAAGTTATTGGGTGTGTAAAATAACTTTCAGGAGTTAATGCTGGTTGTGACAACGCCGGTTTTAACTCGTGTACAATATCAAAGAATTCATTCCATGTATCAACACCTGTACGCAAATCGTCATCTGGAAAACAAATATAATCGTAATCTTTCCAATTTAATATTTCACCGTTTAATTCCGGACTATTCATTACTAGAGTTAAACCTTCCCACTTCGATCCTTTATGATCGATCCGAGTAACACCAGTTCTGTATATGTCTGGTTGATTTCCAAAATAGCTAACAACAACATCAAAGTTTTGATTTGGACCTAACCATTCCGGGTGTAGCGAATTATCGCCGGCTCTTACTACTATTAAGTTCTTTTTCATTTCTTTAATAATTCTTCTATTGTATAAATTGTTTTCATGTAAGACGACACGTTGTCTAATACAGTTTTTTCCAAGTCGCCGTCTCGACGATCAACTAGTTGAACATTAAACGTTGCGTGATTTACTTGTTTATATAGCTCTACAATTTCCTGTACAGTCCAACCGATACCGTGTCCTAGGTTTTCTAACTTGTTAGACGGACTTTCAATTGCTTCCTTTAATGCGTGACAGATTTCGTTAACATGAACATAATCACGAACACACGTACCATCTTTAGTATTATAATCAGATCCAAATATTTTAAATGTTCCAGTAGTTTCTGATTTAATTAAGTTATAAAATAACCCATCTGGATTTGTTGGAGGGAATCCATCTGTACCAATTACATTATAAAATCTAAAAATTGTAAAAGTTTTATCATTGTCTTGGCAGTACTTTTCAACTATATCTTCTGCTACACGTTTTGATAAAGCATACGGACAAGTTGGTTGACTTGCTGTGCCTGTCGATGCAAATACAAAGTTTTTATATTGAATATTCTTTAATACGTTTAATGTACCAGTTATGTTTGTTTGATAATACTCTAACGGTTTACTGACAGATTCATTAACATTAACCAGTGCTGCTAAGTGAATAACTGTGTCGTAAACGTGATTAAAATCAGAAGTAATATCGTTGATATCGACAATATGTAATTTAACGTTGTTGCTTGAATTATAATCCAGCCCTTCGATGCTGTAATGTTCTTTAAGGAGTTGTACTAGATGTTGTCCAATGTAACCGCTAGAACCTGTTACTAGTACACGTTTCACTTGATATCCCTCTGCTGACAATATTCTGTAAAAATTCTTTCGCGATGCCATTCATCGCCCATTGGAGTTGTAGCAAATTCATGGAAGCTAGGTGTGCCTAGAGTGTAATGCAAAAGTTTAGCATTTGGGTTAGGACCGAACTCATCTGGCAACCAATTCCATTCGATAGGCAATTCGCCCACTCTAGAATCGTCTGTCCATTCGAATCTGTGCAGATGTGCGCCAGATGACTGTTGAATGTATTCCGGTGTTAATTTGCGTGTTGGAAAATTTGAACAGTTGTATAACATAACACTGCTCCAATTCTTTCGTGGATAGTTTTCATTCTTTGCACCAAGATACTTTTCAGTCATCTTAGTTTTGTAATCATGTTTAACTACCTGCACATCCTTTGTGGAGTCTCTTAAATCCCAAAGTTCAGTAATATCACCACGCACAATCATGTCGCCGTCGATGAAAATAGCGTGTCCACTAAACCCCATTAAGTGAGGAACAAGGAATCTTGAATAAATGAATTGATTGCTACCGTCGGTGTGTGTCTCGGTATAATCTTTGAATAGGTTTAATGCAAGGGGAATAATCTGAACGGGCTGACTAGCATGTCTAATAATGCTATTTGAGCAAACGTGAAAAGCAATAGCTTCACGTGGATCATACCCAATAAAAATTGGAATCATCTAAATATCCTTAAAAAAAGTTCCACACCATATTTAATGGTGCAGAACTCCTAAGGTTTAGATCGTGGCGTCTTCCAATCCTGCTGTACGCAGTTTGATGATGTTAGACACTTGCCATTGTTTGATGTCGAGTGCCTTAATAATGCCTAGCCACTTGTTACGTAATAGGGCGAAGTCGTTAATAATCTTTTCAAAATCTACAACATCTGCTTCGCCTTCTACAAACTTTTCACAGTCTCTAGAACTTAAAGCACGTTGGTAATTTTCAAGATACTTACGAAAATGTTGACTACGTAATCGTCGCAATTCAATGTTAAGATATTCTAGAATTGCTTCGATTTCTTGAAGTTGGTGAAATCGGTTTTCCACAATACCGGGCATATTGGCAGCTGCCTTTTCTAAATTTCCCGCTATGCGAGCATCTTGCTTTGCTGCCAATAATTCGGCTTCGTAATATGCCGCGGCATTGGGTATGTTACTAATATCCTTGGAAACCTTATCGTACCAGTTCATTATTCATCTTCGTAATAGTCGTCTTCAGAATATTCCTCTCCGTCGATGGCGTAATTAATTGCGTCATCTAAGAAAGGGTCTACACCCAACAGACTTTGGATAACTGATTCCTTAACACCATAATCTAATAATGTGTTAACAAAATCAGCAGCCACGTCTTTACGTTGTTTTTCTGGAATGTGCTCAATTACAACATTCCAAATATCAGCGATCAAATCTTCTTTCATTCCAAGCTCTCCGTTTCAGGTTCACTTGTAGTTATCTCAGCTGTAGAAATTTCACCATGTTTTGAAATATCTTCCATCATAATGTTAAGACCGTCTTTCTCGTTCTTTTCCCAAGCCTTGCGGAATTGTTTAATAATTTCACCATCGCTGGTTGTGTATACCAAACTGTTTCCTTCTTTCTTAAGCATACCTTTGGCTTCGAACAAGTCGACTAATCCACTAAACGGGCTCATACCTGTTTCGTAAGGAATTTCAACTTGTACACTTTCAAATGGCTTTGCGTAACGAGTTTTCATAATCTTACAGGCTGCACGAATACCGTTAACAGTTGTAGTCTTATTACCGTCTGCATCAATCTTAAGTTTAAGTTTACGCATTGCGACAACGATTGAGCTGGCATAGATGAAACCTTGTCCACCGCTAATCTTATCGTCTGGATCGAACATATCTTGACTTGCGTATGTATGGTTAGTTGCTACTAGACCAATGCCCAATGAACCAAACATGTTTACACAGTTACGAACAAGTGCTGTAAGTGCTTTAGGCTTACGACCCATATCACCTTTCAAATCACCTGCTTGGAATTGGTTAACATCGGTTGGTGTTAACAACATACCCAACGAGTCAATAATGAACAATACCTTTGGACGTTCATCTTCGGGCATTAGTTTGTATTCTGCAACAAATTCTGTAATAGTCTTTGCTACATCGTCAATCATAGCCATGTTAAGTTTTAGCAACTTATCTGGACTAGTGTCGACATCTAATGCTTTGAGCCAGTCTTCGTCGAGCGCATTTTCTGTATCGATTAAGATTGGAAAAATGCCTGCTTTCTGTGCGTTTGCTACTAAGTTACCTGAACAAATAAATGACTTGCCTGCGCCCGACTCACCTGCAAACACAGTAACTTTACCTAGCGGAATACCTCTCTTAAAGTCGCCACTAATAAGATAATTTAATGCGTAGTTGTTTGTACTAACCCAATCAGTTGGGTCGTTAAAGCCAATACTTAAACCGTCAATTGATTTAGTAATTGACTTTCTAAATTTAGAAATATCAAATGCTTTTGCCATAATGGTTCCCTGAAATGAAAAGAGGTGTAGGAGTTTCCCCCTACCCTCTTAGTTTTTTACTTCTGACGATTGCGAATCATTGCCAAGATGTCTTGGGCACGACTAGCATTACCATCACCTGCTGGTGCGGCTGAAGCTGCTGGTGCAGATGCTACTGGAGCAGATTCTGCATCATGTTCATCGTCAGCTACAGGAGCTGCCACTTCTTTTGCAGGAGAACCTGCGCGACCTACAGGGTCACCAGTTGCCTGGCCCATACCTGCTGGTTTGAAGTATTGACCCCAACGTTCTGGATCATATGCTTCGCCGTCTACTGAAGCTTCGAACATTTCTTTCATTACTTTTAGTTCAACGTCAGTTGGCTTCTTAGGTAAGAAGTCTGACAAGTTAAACAAACCGTGCTGTGCGATTGCCGCTTGTTCTAGCTCAGTTAGAGCACGTTCACGACGACTCCACTTAGAAGTAGAATAGTCAGCGAAGCCGCCTTTGCTAGTTTTAGCAATCTTGAAGTCTACGCCACGTAGGTAGTCTGTTGGTAGTTCTTCCAACTCTGGATCCATCAATGCACCCTTAATAAGTGTAAAGATTTGTGGGCCGATAATGAAACGGCGGATTGGATTTTCTGGAGTCTTATCTTCACGGATAGGATCGTCAACAACGAAACCTTGGAAAATGTAACTACGTTTCTTCCAGTACTTACGACCCATCTCCTCTAATGACTTGTCCTTGAACCAGCCACGCACCTCAGAAAGGATTGGACATGTTTCATTCGGACCGTACATCTCTACGCAAGGGACTTGGACTTGAACTGGACGTGAGTCAGTTTCACCTTTAATACCTGCGAATGGGAGTTTGATCATTGCACGTTCTACCCAGAAGAATGTGTTGTTACCGTTGCCGTCTGGTAAAAAGCGAACTGTTGCTTCTTTGCCTTCTTGCATGTTCCAGTGTGGGTAAATTGCGTTGTCGCCACCGCCAGTCGATTGACCTGTGGACTTACCTTGTGCTTCTTGAAGTTTTGCACGAATTTCTGCGAGTGTTGCCATTTTGTATGCCTCCTATAGCCTTAAATGTAAATGGTTTATATGCCTTTATGCACATGTTTTATTATGCGCTTTTTATTTAGTAGAGTCAATAAAAAACAACAGTAATCTTGACTAATTTTGCCAATAAAAAAGTCCAGGTATTAACCGTGGACTTCTTTATATTTTTCCAGTGCCAACGCTCTTATTTGAGCTAGTCTGTCTGTAATATGCTTAGGTAATTCTTCGTCATCATCATAAAGTGGTTTATTCTTTATGAGTTCCGGACGACGATAAGCAACTTGAAGATCAATCTCATCGCCAAAATCATCGTCCGAATCGTCTAACCCTAAATTACTTGGACGCTGGCTTAGTAGCTGGAACTGCTGCCTTTTCGTCCTTGGCAGGAGTACTTTTTGCAGGCTTTGCTTCTTTCTTAACTACAGGTGCCTTTGCTGGTTCAGCAGCAGGTGCTACAACTGGATTAGGAGTTGTTTTAAGATGAACTGGTTCACCCTTGTCTGCGGCAAATGCTGATACTGCTACTGATGCTAATAGAGCTACGATTAACTTATTCATATTATTTTCCTTTGAAAGTTTATGAAATTACTAATTGACAACAATTAGTTTGGTACCAATGCTAGTCTGTAACAATTACAGTTAGCATCGAGAATTTGTTCGTAATGATAACCGTAAGGTACATTACTAGGATACACTATTTGCGGCTGTTGGACAATCACCGGTTGCTGACGACTTGCGACAATCGCAAGGCCCACTGCGCTTCCTATCACAATTGGGGCAAGCCATTCTGTACGAGTATGTCCCCCATAATGTCTGTTCCCATGATGATTCATGTGATTCGGATTTGCTTGGCTTGTCGTTGCTATCGTCATTAAGGATAATAAGATTACTGATATAACTGCCCGTTTCATACATAGTGCCTCCTGTGGCTTGTATAATATATTAACGTGCTAGCCAGAAGTTTCGTTGACAAAAAAAGGCTCCGAAGAGCCTTTTTTGGAAGAATAAATCTTAAATGCCTGATAGTTTCTTAATACGTGATAATTCAGCCAATTCTGGATTTTGTTCTGTACTTTGATGTGGAGCCATTCTTTCAACAAACTTACGAGCAACTTGCTCAGCTTGTTCGCCAAATTTCTTACCAACCATTACAGCAACACCCTCTGGACCTTTAGGGAAGCTCTTAGTATTCTTGTCATAGAAGCTGTTAATAAAAGCAGCAACTTCTTGAATGTTTGAAGATTGTTCTGGTGCGTCTTCTGTATCTTCGATACTTTCTCTATTTGCTTCCCAACGATCGATAGCTGCCTGATCTTTTTGGTCTTGTGCATAGTCACTAGCTGACATAATATTGCCTTGATCATCTAGTGCTTGTTCAACAGCTTCATGATCGATATGGTCTGTAATATCTTCGCCTGTGTCCAAATCAACTACACGAGTAATGTGAATGTAGCGGTCTGCATACTCTGGCGGCTCATCCCATGATCCTGGACGATCATCTCCATCGTATTCTACTTCGTAATCAACTCCTACGTCGATTTCCTCTGGTGTATCTTCGTCTTCTGGATCAGTACTCTTTGGATCAAAGAACGGATTCATGATAGTTATAGTCGAATCAAACTTACCGGCTTTAGCATAGTGTGATTTTTTATTTTTATTTTGAGCCGCAAAATGTGCGTCGCGATCTTTAGAAAACTCTTTGTATTCTGGTTGAGCATAATAGTCTTTATCGTTCTGATCCCACACAGCTTTAGCTTCAGGATCGTCAAACTTATAATCCATTTGGCCTTTATAAGATGGATTTTCAGACGGGCCGCGAGTATATTTTGGATAAGGCTTGCCAGCATTAGCATTTGGTTTTACTCCAAAATCTTCTGGTTTCTTACCATGGTCTTGCCACCATTGCATCCACTTACGCTTCTTCTTCTCTTCCGGAGTGCCGCCTTCTTCGCCGGCTTCCTCAATGCTTTCACCTTGTTGTCCGTATGCTACCGCATCTGCATCTGCTGCATCGTTAGCATATTGTTGCGGATCTTCAATGTCTTGTTCTGTATCACCAAAATCAAGTTCTTGAACAACGTCTGGAGCATTTTCATCTAACCAGCCCTTTACCATTGCTCTAACATCTTTCTCTGGATCAGTTTTAGCAACTGCTTTAATACCTGCTGCTAGTTTAGGATCATCAATGATTCCCTTTAGGCTTTCGATAGCGTTTGTACCATCTACACCTGCAGGGAATGGGTTAGTAAGTAATGCCTGTAGTTCTTTAACTGCCTGTGCTTTTTCGTCATCGTCTTGGCTTTGAATAGCACTTGTTTCGCCTAGGCTCATTGCCCATTGTTCGAACTTAGTGAACGGATCTGAAGCAACGGCTTCGAATTCTTCGTCCATGCCTTCGTCTTGTACGCCTGTCATTTCGACTATGTCGTCATAGCCTATTTCAGTGGACTTCTGTTCTTCACTCATAAGTCTGTATAGGATTGGAAATACTGACTTAATGTCCTCTTTAAAATTCTTAACTGTAAATTGATCAGTGAATGTTTCTACTACGTCTTGTGGTACTTCTAATTGTGCGCCTGCTTGGAAATTTTCTCTGTATTGTTCGTAGTAGCCTTGCTTAGATAATTTTGCAAGTTGTTCACGTAGGCTGTTTAGGTATGTATTGCTGCGTTCTACGATTCCGTTGTTTGCGGAGTTCATTAAATCATTACGGACAACATAGTTGCCAAAGCTCTTTAGTTGAGCAATTTCTTCACTCATACCAACAATGCTTTTACCGATGTCGTCATATGGAACGCCGCCGTTAGCAACGTGACGTTGCATAGCACGAGCGCCTGCTAAGTGAATGAATGGATATTTAAAACGTTCACCGGCTTGGTTTTCAACAAACAATGCAGAAATATTTCTACTTCTAGCGCCTGGTGCTTGATCATCAGTTAGTGCATGACTATGCTTGATGATTAAACGTGTATCCATTAATTTTTGATAGCTCATGGTCTTAGAACCATACATACTACTTTCACTCATAATACTTTCTCCAACGGGATTCTTTTTTGATTGTGCATTTTGTACTAGGAATTGATAATCTCTTTTATCGAGGTTATCTTTAGCAATATCTCTAGTGTCAAAGCTCATTAGTCTGCGTTTAGCAAACGATCTTAATTCTTTTAGAAAATTGTACCAACCTTCTTTTTGGCTGATATTCATTCCTTCTGTAATACCTGTGCTGTAGTACACCTTCATTGAAGTTGGTTCAGCAAGACTAACTGATACGTGTCCAATCGGGTTTTCACCATCCATGTAATCGAAATCAAAGAATGCTGCTTCCATTGGGTCAATGGTAAGTTCGCCGGTTTCTTTGCCTAATTTAAGGCCCGTAAACCTGCTACGAATTTTATAAAATAGATCTTGGCTTATGCTGTTCATATCGTATATTTATCAATAATTGCTGCTAACGTAGATAGGCATAGGCATTTGATCCTCTGACAATTTCTCCGTCATTTTGTCGTAAATCTTAGGATCCCAGTCTGCTAATACTGCTGCCATACGTATTACTAACAGTACAGCGGATACTAAGTCGTCGTGTTCTCCGGGTTTTGCACCAAAACCTACACCGTGGGCGATAAACGTTTTAAGTTCGGATATTAACGGTTTAGAGTGTAACTTCATTTTGTGCATTTCGATAAGATTTTTTAATCTACTACATGCTGTAATTTTGGTACGATGTGTAGTATTAAAGCCCTTACGGAATTTGCGTACATGTCCTTTACGCATCGGTTCACTTAAGAATAAGCCCGGAATTTGATCCTCGCCGATGTCACTAATAACAACTAATGCCGCTTCGCCTAGTGTGTTGTTTTCTACAGAATAGTAAATCTGCGGAGTTCCGCCTTTTTCTATCCCACGATCCATAATGTATCTATTAATCTCTCGTAGGTGTTTAATCTGTGCTTGAATAGGAGTTAAATTGTGTCGCCATTCTGCAACTTGATCCATGCTTGGCATTTCGAATACTTGAATAGCGGCATAGTCGCCGCCTGTACCTAAGCTAGGGTCTAGACTTACTAGATAAGTTGCTCTTGGGTCAACATCCTTATACCATCGTGTTTGACCCATAGTCATTATAGGATCAACACCTTTAAGTTCTGTTAATTTTACTGCGTTGATTAATGTTTCGTCAAAGATTAAGAATTCACAATCAAACTCTCGGCGGAAACGTTCATTACCAATCTTACTACGTTCCATGTTAGCCCATGCTTCGTCGCGATCTGGATGTTCACTCCAGTGTGCAAAGTAAGCATAGAAACCGTTTTGTCCCAACGATGTTTCGTTACCGTGTTCATCAAACTTCTTATTAGCTTCAGTCCAAATCATAGCAAATTGGTCTTCGTCTGAGTTTGGTGTTGATGTAATAATACACTTACCGCCAGTTGATAGCGTTGGAGACAATGCAGTCCAGAACTCTTTGGCTTTCTCTGGTGGTTGCACGAACGCAAACTCATCACAATAAATTAATGAAAGAGACTTACCGCGTCCTGTGTTTTCTGTAGTTGTTGTTGCTTGAATACGTGCGCCGTTGTCGTATTCGATTGTATTTCTGTTGTATGAATAAACACCAGCACGGATAAAGTCTGGTAAGTTCTCGTAACCAAAACGGTAACGATTCATAATATCTTGAGCACCTTCATATTTGTGTGCTGCAATTAGTACCTGTGCTTCGGGAACAAACATTGTATACCAAAGCAAGTATGCACAAGCACAAGTTGTCTTACCCATCTGACGTGGTAACATAGCAATACATTGCTTATTATTATGATACGCTTCGATTAGTTTTTCTTGATACTCGTATGGTTCAAACGGAATACTGCCGCGAACCGGGTGTTGAATTTTTAAGAAGTTTTTAGCAAAGTACAGTGGCCCATTAACTGGATCCATACACGCTTCTAAGTGTTTAACTTCTTCAAGGGTGTATTTCTGCTTTGCATGGGCTTTCTTAATTAAATTGCCGTCTAGTGATTTTGCCATACTTTTATTTAATGAAAAAAATAGGCTCCGAAGAGCCTATTTGGATGTTACTTAATATTACTGAGCTTTGTAAGCTGCTAATGCTGCTGCTAACTCTTCCTTAACTTTTTGCATTGGGTTATCGCCACCTGCAACTTTAGGGAATGTTTTCTTAGATTTGTTAAGATCGTTACCATCGTGTGTAACTGCATCTACACCAGCGGTTACTTCGTCTGGCTCGTTAGCGTATGCTTCATCTTTTTCTTTAGCTTGTTGATCGTCAAATGGCTTTAATTCTTTATTAAGATGAGTCATGATATCATCTTCTTCGCCTTCTGGTTCTACCGATTCGTCATCTAGTTCAGCACTGCCCATATCTTCTGGTTCATCTAAAGAAATTAGCTTAGACATGTTTTTCTTAATGTCGTCAGCTGGACTGCTAACTGCAACGCCTGGACCACCAATTGTTAATTCTGGGCTAGCGTGTGGTAATTCGTTACCAACTTTAGGCATCATATCTGGATTAACTTTAGTCCAAAGATCCATCATGCTTTTAATATTTTCGATACCCTGAGCATTAATATTAACGCTCATCGATACTGGAGGTGTCGACGGTGCTGCTGGAGCAGGCATTCCCATCGGTTCGCCACATTCCTGTACAACTGACTCGTTTAATACGCCGTCAATTTGTGCAATCTTTTTGTAAACTTCATTGAAATTCATATCATTATCCTTTTGTTGGTGTAGGGATCTCGTTTTGGGTTGAACCTAAAGGACTGTTAGCCTTTCCACCAAAATCAGGTCCGGAATCTTTTGCGTCACCCTTGACGTCTTTTTGACTTAGTTCTTTCTTACGAGCTTTTGCTGCCTTCTCTAAGTCTTTTAAGAAATTCTTGTTAAAGTCTGCGCCAAAGTAATCTTTATGTTTAACCTTTGCAGCATCTTTGTAATTAGGATCGTCTAATAATGCTTTACCTGTTGGTTCAGCATCTAATAGAGCTTGTTCTTGTTCTGTTGGTTCGTTACTTCCTCTAACACGGAAGCAATCGTCATCGATACCTAGTGCTTTTACCTTAACTGAAATTTCAGGAGCGGTAATTGGATATTCTAAAACCATTTCGAACACTGTTACTTCGCAGTTAGTTTTCGATGGAAAATCTAACGGGAACTTTTGAATTGGCGTAGTTCCAATATTTTCAAAAGTAGCAACGCTGTGGCATTCTAATGCTGATTTTAGTTTATCAGAAAAGCCCTCTGGCAATTCGCCAGCAACTTTAACCTTAAAGCTGTAGACTTTTTTATTTTCGGCAAGGTATTCTTTAAAAGTTTTCATAGTAATATTTAGTCCTTTTGACCCAATCTTTTAAGGAGCTCGTTGCGGTCCGTAATAACATAACCATTACCATTAAGTACGTCATTAGGGTCAGCATCACCTTTATCGTTGTCAATTTTTAGTTTTTTAAGTTGTAGATCAACTGATTTTAGCTTTTTATCAATCTTTGCTGTTTTGGCATTAATTGCATTGTTTAGCATACTGCTAGCTACTTCAAATATGCGACTAGCATAACGTACTTCTACGTTCATACCTAAGTCCATTAAATTGTCATAGGCTTCTTCTGCTTTAGTTGCTAAGTTGTCTAGCTCTTTTTCACTAAGATCGTTTAGTTCTGTAATTTCAGGAAGTGTTCTAGTGATACGTCTAACCTGTTCAAAACTTTGATCTAGTGATTTAATTTCTTCTGGCTCATGATGCTCAACGGGAACCACCTCAACCTTTGCAGGTTCAGAATCGGCTAAATTGAACAATTCTTCGAGTTTTTTAGTCATAACATTACTTATCGTCTTTTGGAGCCTTGATGGAAAATATCACCCTCATTTACGATTCGAAATTTAATTCCTTGCTGCTTACACCAAGCATTAGCAGCTTCCCATTTTGCCATATTCTTAACATATTGTTCTTGATTATAACGGCTCTTGCCCACTGCTTCTAGTTTGGTCTGGCTCTCTGGCTTTACCTCAACTACTTCAGCGTGTTTAGCGCCGGTTTTGTCAACGTATACGATGAAGAAATCTGGGACATAAATTGTGCTGCGTCCCGTGAGCGGATCTCTGTAAGGTATTTGAATTGACTCGCTAGCCCAACTTTGTACACCAGGATGTTCGTCGAGCATTCGCATAAAAACAAATTCCCAGCTACTTCTAGCCAACGGTGTTTTCTTACCCACATATTTTGAAGGGTTTTTGATTTCAAATTTACCCTGTGCAAACTTAGCCATTATGCTGCTATGTTTCTAGAACGTGGTAAACTAACAGCGTTTGATACTTTAAATCCTAACGTGCTAGTACTCGGACGATTGTTGTTTAAAATTTCACCAACTAAGGCACTAATTTGTAAACTGTTGAATCCTGATAATGTATCCAGGACTTGAAAGATCGGTTGATTTTCTAATTTTGCTTGCTTTAACAAAGTCATACCTGTAACTGTTGCAGCATCTTTGTCAAATCCCCTTGATTCAAAAAATGCAATCGCTGCTTCAACATCGTTTGCTAAAAATTCTAAAGGTTGTTGACCATAACTATCAAAGAATAGACGTGTGCCAATGCCACTATCGTCTATACTGGTTGGTGGTAAATTAGTTCCCATATTATGCTAAGTTTCCTGGACCGGCTGAAAATCCACCAACCATCGGCTTTGCCGCTGCTGGAGTTGTGTCGCCGTTTGTTGAGGTGCTCGAGTTCTTGGGCCATACTGATCCAACAACACCACTAATTGTTCCTGCAATTGTTGAAATCCCTGCAGGACTTGCTAAAATATTAATTGCTTCTTGTTTAAGTCCGGCAGCTGAAAGATTCTTAAGATTAGAATAAGTGTTAACTGCGGCTATCGCTGTACTTAAGAAACCGCCCGGACTATCAAATAGCGAACCACTACCGATAACATTAAACACCTGTTCAATACCTGCTAAGACACCGCCTTCTCCGGTTAATGTTGAAGTACCGCCACCTTGTACACTTAACGGGCTTGGTACTAAGTCATAGTGTAGAGTTGCAAATCCCTTTGGACTACCTTGTGTTACTGCACCCGAAGAATATTGTACCGCCTCGTAGGCTACTGTCATTGTGTGATCTAATGATTCGTTAGCAGCATAATCCATTGATCCATGTTGCCAACTTGTAATCTTAGGATTAATTAGAGTGTATCCGTTAAAACGTTTTCTCGACATTGTATAAATCGAAATAGATTTAATTAACGGAGCTGTTGATCCATTGTCTAACCCGTATCTAAAATTACTTAACGGTGTGCCTGCTGGTTGGTAATGCGTTGCACCGTAAGCAGCAGTTGGATTACTTCTATCTGCGAAGTAGTACCCATAATAAATTGCCCACAACGCATTGATAACTCCAGTATTGTCATCGTGAAATGTAAATGTTACAGGATCGTAATTAATACCTTTATATACAATCTTCTTTCGGTTATATTGATTCTTTGTTGTTTGATCAATTGTAAATTTAGGAAGGTCGGCAGTTTTAACTAGTAAACCAATTTCGTTGGCATGCTTTGATGTAAATTGCGGTGCTCTTGTTACACTAGGATCTAATTCAATCCTAACATAATAACTGAATTTTGTTCTGGGAGCGAGCGCATAATTGTTGTCTACATACAGTCGTGTAGCGTGACGCCAGTTTCCCATCTGCCCTTTCGGGTGGGTTAAACCGGATCCCAATCCTGATGCGAAGCCAGAAAGATAACGTATAAATGGAGATGCCATAATAATATTTATGTCAATAAAAAAGCCCAGTAAAAACTGGGCTCTTCTGTGTTTGCGGCTTATTAGCCTGTAGTTGTACCACCTTGTGTTACGTCAGTTTGTCTTACTAAAGCTTCACCAACGCTACGACCGATACCAACTGCGTTACCAACGTTACCAACTTCACCACCTTGATATTGGATAGCGTTATCGAAACGGATTGTTAGTGCAATTTGAGCAGCTTCGTTTGTACCGTAGTTCAAATCACCGTAGTCGGCGTTTTGTAGGAAACAGCCCATTACGTGGAATGTTTCTAGTACGTTAGCATCAACGCCACCGTTACCGCCGTCTAAGACTTGGATTTGCATTTCGAATTTGTAGTCAATACCAGAACGTGCGCCAGCTTGTTCATGGAAGTCAAATTGTTTCTGAATTTGTTGACCGATAAGTTTCTGTACATTGCCTGAAGCATCGTCACGCAAGTTAATAGACATAGTTTCCCATGTGTACTTACCTGCTAGGTATACTTTAGAGTTGTACACAGGAACTTCGATTTCTTCGAAAGCAACCTTCGGTCTAGTAACATCGACCACCTGCTTGGTTAGCTCTGTGCTAGTTTCTACACCAAAGTTTAAGAAAATCACTCTAAAGCGATATTTCAACTTTGGCATTAGTAAACCTTGGTTGCTGTTAGCACCCGCTGGTTGTACTGAATAGTTGTTTAATGATGTAATAGCCATATGTTATGCTCCGATATTGTATTTATGTTTGGGATTGACCGAAGCCAACCCCATACATTAATCTATCTTAGATCTCTCCTGTATTTTTAACACGTAGTGGAATGTAGATGAATTCAACTGCCTTAACTGGCTCAATTGCTACATCAACATACAACTCGTTTCTGTCAATTCTTGCAGGAGTGTTATTAGACTCGTCGCAAACTACAGCAAAGTCATAGATAGCACGTAAGCTGACTAATTCTAATAGCAAGCTCTCTACTGCTGACTTAACTTCGTCACGTGTAATCTTATCGTTAGGTTCAAATACATATGGACGAGCTAACTTGCTTAACTGGCTACGTAAGTAAACTGTTAAACGAGCTACGTTGATACGATCTAAAGCACTAGCGTTCTTACCACGTGTCTTCTGACCGTAGTTAACTAAACCAACACCGTTGAAGAATGTAATTGGGTTAACCTTGATATCATATAATGTATCACGTTGTCCTTCATTCAAACTAACTTGTTGGAATTCGCCTGTTGCTGCGTCGATATAACCAACTGCTGTTGCGTTAGTAATACCACCACGGCGTGTACCAGCTGGAGCAAACCACGGATAGCTAACTTGGTCGCTTAGAGCGATAGTTTTTAGCATCATGTGTGAGCTTGGAACAACTGCGTATGTGCCGCTTAAATCAGTTGTGTAACCATTTGGATAGAATACTGAACAGTATTCGTCGTAAGTTACAATACCTACTTCGTTATTATCTAGGGCGCCATTAGCGTTAGTACCCCAGTTTGTTAATGTTGTAGCATCGCTAGCTAAACGGAATGGTGTATCACCAACTACGAAAGCTGTAATTCCACGGTCAATGTTCAAGTTAACCAAGTTGCTTAATAGCTCTGGGTATCCAGGAGCAGCAATTAAGTTAAAGTTACGGCGTTCTTCGTCGCGGATTTCAGCACTTGTATCAACAACACTCTTAAGAGCTGCAACAACAACTGCATGTTGTGCCTTACGACCGAATGTACCTGAACCATCTTCTTGGTTAGCACTTGCTGTAGTCCAACGATCAGTAGCATAGTTTTCTGTGCTATCGCCGTCAGTACCTAATGGATTGTAGCGTGGGTTATTAACTGTTGTGTCGATGTAATTGTTGTTATACTTCTTAACATTACCACCGCTACGGCGTGTGTTCCATAGCAACATACCTTTTGGATATAGTGCAGGATCTGGAGCGTCTGGATCTAAGTATGTGCTTGTTAGCAATTCTTTGATCGAAGCTGCTGTATTACCAGTAGCGCCACTTGAACCGTAACGTGCATCAGCAAACAATACACCTTCTTCAGATGTTTGGTCTGTCTTGTCAACTAGTTCCCACTTAAGATCTTCAATGCTCCAACGATAAATTGTTGGGAAGTTTTCTAAGTCAGCTGTACTGATCCAGATTTGCTTATCAGCAAAAGAAGTTCCTGTTGGAGTAGATGCGCTTACGATTGGACCGTTTGCATCTGTACCGTAACCTGGGCTTGCTGCACCGAAAATAGCTGCTTCGCTTGGATCAGCTGGGCTATAACGATATCCTACCCATGTTGTACCGTTGTGTACTAATAAGTCAACATCGCTAAACTCTGGATTGTACCATAGTTGTCCGTCAACTGGCTCACTTAATGGAGCACTTGCGCTAGAAATAAATGTTGCTACGCTTAATGGTGCCCAGTTAGAAGCAATGTAATCATAGCCGCCAGCAATGCTAGCACCTGAATAAACATTTGCTGATGTACCAAATAAACCTGAAATAACGTTATCTGGATCATCAAAACGGATTTCGCCGCCTGTACCATGTGATAAGATCAATTCGTTATCAGAAGTAACGTCTGCTTTAACATGTGTAAATGCTGCACCGTTAACTGCTGCTGCAATTGTTTGTGCATCATCATCTAAACCTGTTAGTGTTAGAGATAATGTTACTGCTGTACCCAATGCTGCTTGTCCTTTTACAGACTCGGAAATTGTAATTTCTACTGCACCAGATCTAGTGTTATCTACGCCAACTGCACCAGAAATAATAACTGTTGCACCTGCGTTAGCACGTCTCCATAATTTGAAGTTTGCTGCTTCTGGAGTAGAGTCAATGCCTGAATTTTCTGTTGAGTTATATTGAACATAAACAGCGTTTGTAGGAATGTTTAAGCCGCCACCGCTACGATCTAAACCGTATAGTGCTGATTGGCTGTTTCCGTACAATGGAGCTGAAATAACGTCCCATACCTTTGTACCAGTGTTCCACTTCTTAACTCTCCAACGTGCGCCGTTGTTGAATTCAGTTGTCTTGATCCATACAGAACCTGTAGGACGCGGAGCTTCGTCTGTTGACTTAAACTCTGGAACAACTGTGTGTGCAGAAATCTGCAATGCTGGACCGTAGTATGTTTTTGTTGTTGTAGCTGCTGGCAATAAACCAACACCTTGTAGCACATCGCCTGCCATATCTTCTAAGATGATAGAGTTAGCAATTGTTGAGCTAGCAACACCGCCTGTTAATGTATTAGTAAACAAGCATAGTTTGTTCTTAATAACTCTAGCAGATACACCGTCGATTGCTTTAGCGTTAATATCGCTAGCAATAGCTTCGATGTTTTTAGTTGTAACAGTAATTGTCTCACTGTTAATAACAAATGTACCGCTGAATGTTGTTGAACCGCTGAATGATTTAGTTGCTACTAATGTTGGAACACTTTCTGACCAATCATTAGAACCAACAACATACCATGCGTTGTCAATGTTTTTGTAGAAGAAAGCTACATCGCTGTTGCTTTGTGCTACAACTGCGTAGTCACCTGGTACACCAACTGATTCTTTTGGTTCGCCTGATGTTACTTTTGAACTGTCATCAGCAGATAATACGATTGGAGTCTTAGCAACAAACTTTTGTCCGCCTAGGCTCTTAGCAGCACTATTCCACTCTTGGATACCCCAAGCTGTGTTTTGTACGTCTAACCACCATTGGTTTGCCTTAGGTTCTGCTCCCGGGGCTGTTGCTGAGCCTTCAAGTTGTGCTAGATCTACATCTGCACGAACAATAAATGCTGAGTTGCTTACGCCTAGATAGCTGTAAGCTGCGAGTAAACCGTACTCGTTGCGTTCACCACCATGAACTGGTGTACCGCTTGCGGTCTTCTCAAAAAATGGTACGCCAAATAGATCGACTAGATCTCTCTGACTTGTAATTCTAAATGCTTTGCCAGCTTGTGCCTTAGTTGTTCCTTGGGCTGTGCCGGTTCCTGCTCCGTTTGTCTTGTCCTGTGCTGTAGCTACGACAATAAGTGGAGTTGTACCTGGTTCTGCAGGTGTGTAAAAACTCTCATCTATTACTGTTACGGCTACGCCTGGTGAGTTTAATGTTGCCATTGATAAATCTCCTGGATTAAATCTGCTCATAATATTTAGCGGTAAACTCAAAAACCAAGCAGTTATAACGTCACAAAAAGGGCACAAAAAGGGCGGTTAATAAATACAGTATGCGTCCTTTATGTAAAACCTGCGGAGAGAAGCCTTGCGCTATAAACTACCACAAAGGTAAAGATACCTTTTACAGGAGCCAGTGTGATAGTTGTGCCAGGGGAGCAAAGCCTAAGAAGCCACGATGGCATCAGTTAGGCTATCGCAAAAAAGACTTTTGTGAAAAATGCGGGCACCGTAGCAAGCACCCGGAGCAGTTTAATGTGTATCACATAGACGGCGATTTAAACAATTGCCGTCCTGCGAATCTTAAAACAATATGTGCGAACTGTCAGCGCACACTGCAAAAAGAAGGTGTTAAGTGGAAGCAGGGCGATCTGATAGCAGACTTTTAACTTGACTATACAACGAATCAATACTGCCATTGTTGTCAATTACTGCGTCAAAATCCGTACCCAACCAACTCCATTCACTAGCATGAACGTTAAATTCGCTGGACATTAATGCTTCAGATTTAGCATCGCCTGCACACGCAGATTGGGCAACTCGCAACCAAGCAGGTTCAGGACCACGAACAACACGAACAATGATTCCACCGGCTTTTTTAATAGCTTCAACTTCATTAGAAAAGCGTACATCGCTAATAACAATGTTGTCTTTAGTTTGACGGAGTTTATTTTCTAGACTAGCAACCCACATATCATCGTGGAAGCCTTTGCGGCATACTTCTGTTCCCCAATATTGTAGAATCCAACGGGGAGTTAATGTAGGCATTGATAATTTTTCTGCCCACCACGGATCGATTTGTTCTCTCCACTCTCGGGCTTCTTTTGTGCGCCCCTCTAGCAATGTTCTGTCCCAGCCAAACACTGCGCCTACTGCATCCTTTAAGGTAGATGCAAAGCTATCTCTGCGAAATTCATGAAAATTAACTAGGTAATCTGCAATGGTATCTTTACCACTGCCAATAAAACCACACACGCCTACGATCATAATTATTGTTCTCCTGATAAGTTATATTACTATAACACACAGGAAAAGTCAAAAATTATTATCCAATAATTAAGGAGTACCCGATGTTGCCGCCGCCTACTCCAGTAGTTAAATCAACCATTAATTTGTCAATTTCGGCTTGTGCTTCAGTTTTCATTGCGGCACCGTTTAGGCTTGAACCGCCCTGTGGTCCTGCAATTTGAGCAAATTTTTCACGGGCTTGTCCTAGCATCATTTTGCAATTAGCTAAAGTAAAGTCCTTGATCCATTGCCCAGCATAGGTATCATTTATGATAGCAAAGTCAGGTTTAGTATTGTAAACCCACAGCAATACTTCTTCTTCACCGCGTGGGCGTTGATTAATTAGTAGCTTACGACTTTGTGGATTATAAGAGTAGTTGATAAAACTACCAAACATTCTACCAACCATTTCTTGATATTGTGAAAATAGTTCGTATGTTAAGAGCCCACCCATATTTGTTGAACTTAGCAAATATGTGTTTGTGTAAGCCATATTAAACGGCTCAAAAACAGTTCCGCCCATTCCGTTGCCTGTTCTAGATCCAACGCTACGTCTAAACACTTGACGCACTTGTTGTATCTCTTTTGGAAGTATATATTCGTTTTGGTCCGGTTGTAGGATTAAAAACGCATAGCTTTCTTCTACGGCATTATCACCGCGCTGACGGAACACTGCTAGAGCACGATTTAGTGCTGTTTCGTAGTGTGCAGGATCTAGCTCTACATCAATCATGCCTTCGCCAAGCATTAATTTGCAGTAGTTGTAGACTTCTTGTTTAGATTGATCAATTTGGCTCATACTGTTATTTATAAATATATGACTATGCCAAGACTCAGTTTATACCGCCCGCAAAAGGGCAACGATTACAAGTTTATCGATAAGTCCGTTTGGGAGATGTTCCAAATCGGAGGTACGGACGCCTTAGTACACAAGTACCTAGGGCCAGGAGATCCGCTTCCGGGCGAATCTAGTCCTACAAAACCGCAATACGATGCTTCTAATCCGTTTCAAATCCAGGACTTATTATTCCTGGAAAATAGAGATAGAAAATATGACCCAGACGTCTACGTTTTGCGCGGTGTATATAACTTGCAAGACATCGACTTTAACCTAAGTCAATTTGGATTGTTTTTACAAAACGATACAATCTTTATTACATTTCACATCAATGATACTGTAGAAAAACTTGGCAGAAAAATTATTGCAGGTGACGTTATTGAGTTACCACACTTGCGTGACGAATACGCACTCAACGATTTAAACTTTGCTCTTAAACGTTTTTATGTTGTTGAGGAAGTTAATAGAGCAGCTGAGGGTTTCTCTGTAACTTGGTATCCACATTTATACAGAGCAAAATGCAAACCTCTAGTTGATAGTCAAGAGTTTAAACAAATTCTTGATATGGTTAACACAGATTCCAACGGTGATGCCGATCCGTCTGGTAGTACTCTACGAGATATTATGAGTACCTACACAAAAGAAATGGAAATTACACAAGCCATATTAGATCAGGCAGAAGCAGATGCTCCAAAGAGCGGATACGAAACAGGACAGTTCTTTACACTGCAAGTCGATTCAGCAGGCAAACCTGAATTGGTAACTGTTGATACAACAACTGTTGATGCAACAAATCAAACACAAGCAACCGATGTAGACGGAAACTTATTGTTTAATGATAACGGTGATCCGATCTATGTTGAACCAACATCGTCAGCAATGCATCAAACTGTTGAAGGTACAGGGTACCCTGGTTACTTAGTAGGTGACGGTATTCCGGATAACGGAGCACCATTCTCTGCAGGAATTACTTTCCCCGCAGGACCAGTCCAGGGGCAATTCTGTTTACGAACAGATTATATGCCTAAGAGATTATTTAGATTTAGTGGCTCACGTTGGGTTAAGGTAGAAGATGATGTGAGAATGACTATGACTAATAACGATGTTAGAAACACATATAAAACTGGATTTATTAATAACACCGAAGATACAAATATTAACAAGATGCTGTCAGACGTGTTCTTTGTTAAATCGTCAAATATATTTAGAAATACAGATCCTGTGCAAAGTTTTGAACTATCAAGTGGATTAGTTGTTACTAAAACAAATTATAATCCTAAGTTTGGTGTAGAAGTGTTTGTTAACGAAGTTGCAGTTAAATCAATTACTTCTAACGTAGCAGGAAGACTTGCGTTTACTATCAAACACAAACTTAAGATTAACGATAAAATCGAATGGGTACTATACGGCGAGAAGATTGAACAACGTCAAGCTCTTTCTAAAATACTTAAACCGAAGGCTGATTTATAATGGAATATTTTTACGATGGTCAGATAAGAAGATACGTAACACAGTTCATGCGTATTTTCATTGGGTTTAAATACCAAGCAGGCGATGGTACACATACTACTGTGCCTGTTATGTACGGTGACATGACTCGACAAGTAGCGGCAATTATTCGTGAAAACAGCGAAAATAAAATGCCATCTGTTCCTAAAGTTGCATGTTATATTACAGGTTTAGAATTAGATAAAACTCGATTAGCCGATGCTACCTATGTTAGCAAGATGAATATTCACGAAAGAGATTACCAAACAAACGCTAACGGAAAAACAGAATACAACAATATCGGCGGGCAAGGATATACCATTGAACGCTTAATGCCAACTCCATTTATATTAAAGATGAAGGCGGATATTTGGACTAGTAACACTGATCAAAAGTTACAGCTACTAGAACAAATTTTAGTTTTGTTCAATCCGAGTATTGAATTACAAACCACAGACAATTACATCGACTGGACTAGTTTAAGTGTTGTTGATTTAGAATCAACAAATTTTTCTAGTCGTAGTATTCCTGCAGGAGTTGAATCAGAAATTGATATCTGTTCCTTGGAATTTAAAATGCCAATTTATATAACACCTCCTGCTAAAGTTAAGCGTATGGGTGTTGTTCGTGACATTGTTATGAATGTGTTTGATGCCAACGGCGATGTTGGTTCATTGAACTCATTAATTTACAACAACAATAGTTTTACCGGCGGTGCAAACGGCTCGTCATTGTTTAATTTACACAACACTCCAGGCGGATACGGAGTATTGCTATTGTCGGCAAACGATCAAGCGCATCCGGAATATTTTAATGTAAGCGTTCTTAATCCAAGCGAAGCTGTAAATGCTCTAGGATTAGAAGCACCAATTAAACAAGGTGCCCGTTTAGATTGGAACTTAGTGCTGAATCAATACAGCGGCAAACATATCGATGGTATTAGTTTAATTCATTTTATGCAGCCAAGTGGCTATGAGATTAGTGGAACATTTGTTATTAATCCGTTTGACCCAACAATTCTTGTTGCTAATCTAGACTTAGATACAATCCCTGCTTCGGAATTAGCAGTTAACGCAATTATTAATCCGTTAACATTCAATCCACGTCCGAACTTAAACAGTTTACCAGTTGATGGTGCTACTTCTACATATTTGTTAATTGATGATATCGGCGGAGGTGTTGACAAAACATTTATTGCTGATACTTCTACAACAATTATTGATACCGGCGTACTATATGGATCAGTATATGACGACGAATTTATCGATCCGTTAGCTGACCCTGATAGATATAATCAACCGATTAGTGGTGGTGTTCTTCCAAGATTTGAAGTTTATATCGATGGTACATTAGTAACTGGTACTAAGGTAACTTCAAATAAAAAAGATAGCACTCTACGTATCTTGTTAGATCAGCCTACTCAAATAGGCAAAACAGTACGTTACAAAGTATATTCGAACTTCAATGGTGCAGATGCATGGGCATCATATCAAGTCGGCTCGCCAGCTAGAGATAATACTAAGACTGCCGAATTGGTTGCAAAGGCTAACAGCATTGTTCAATTTGATAGCAGTACTAATGGTTGGAAAGTTATTTTTGATCCAGACCAAAATGTAGAACTTGACAGCCCATTATACATGACTAACAAACGTACAGGGATTCAATACAAGTGGGACGGAGTACAGTGGACTAAGAGTTTCGAAGGCGAATATCGCTCAGGAATGTGGAGATTCACACTACCGTAATAATAAGTACCTGTATGCAAAAACGTGCAGGTCTATTATTCCTAACACCCAAAACAGGTCGCATTCTTCTAGTACTAGAAGATTCAAAATGGACTGTTCCAACTTTCAAACGAGAAGACGATCTGCTTACAGATGCAACTCCGTTAGTGCAACGCTATTACGGAAAGCCTGCAAGAATACTACCTATTGAACTTTATCTCTCCGAAGACAAAGGATTCGAATACGGTACGTATGTTTGTATTGTTGGGGAAGAGTTTTTAACCCAGGAAAGTGAAACCATATCCTGGGCTAATTTAGATCACCTGCCTAAGCAGTTACATTCGGGATTAAAAAGTACGTTATCTAACTCAATTATACGTTCTAAAATAGATACGATAATTGCACTTCAAGAAGATTAAACTGCTGCCTTTGGCGGTACAATTGCCGGGTCAACTTCAATCAGAGCAAATTTAAAATGCTTGCCTGTCTTGTTATTAACTAAAAATAAATCTTCTTCGCCTTCGATGATTGTGTAATCACCAATACCGTTACTTAGGTGTAAGTCGTTTGTGTAAACGTTTGCCCATGCCTGCCCAGGTACTCCTAAATTTCTAGAAGCATTTACATCCGGAGTTAGGTTTCCTGCTACTGTTGTTGCGGTTATAGTTGCCATCTTATTTTCCTTTTAATTGATCAATTTCAGATTTTAAATCTTTTACGCATTCTACAAGATATGCGATGATCTTAGTATATTGAATACCTTCAACAGTGCCGTCTGCTTTCTTGCTAACAACGTTTGGTAATACTTCGTTAACATCTTCAGCAATAAACCCTGGTTGGTTCACTTGTGTTTTGTCTTTTCTGTCATACAACACGCCAGTTAACTTACTAATAACGTCGAGTGCGTTTTCAATTGGGTTAACATTTTCTTTATAAACAATAGATGATTGTTCAACTAACCCTGCTGCTGTTAGTGTTCCTGGGAATTGTGTGTTACCACTACCATCTAAAAGTGTTGCTGTTCTTGCAACAGTTGTAAACACGCCAGTGTATTGTCTTACATAGATAGGTTCAGTGCCATCATCGGCTGTGGCGATTTCAGCGTAACCTGCATTAGTACCAGTACCACCAATTCTAATACGGAACTGATCATTATCAGCCATTGCACCGTAGACTAAATCTAATGGTGTTGTGCCCGGTGTGCTACCAACAATCTTACCTGCTTGTGTTGACGCACCATTTAGTGTACCGTTAAATGTGCTAGCGTATACGGCTCCTGCTACACCTAAACCACCGTTGATTACAACAGAACCTGTTGTTGTACTTGTACTTGCTTGTGTTTCTAAGAAGCGTACTAGACCACTAGCAGTTAATGTTGTAAATGAACCTGCGGCTTGCGCTGAAGTACCAATTGGTGTATTTTGAATACTTGCTGCTCTTAAAATACCCGAACCGTCTCTTACAGCAATTGTATTAGCACTTGCACTAATCGATGCTGATCTATAATCTGTTCCGTCAACTTGTAATAAAGTTGCTTGGGTTACTGTACCAACAATGCCGTTAACGTTAATGTTACCAGCAGCATCACGAACAACAACTGTGTTACCGATTGGTTGTACAGATGCTACACGGTATGCTCCACCGTCTGCTTGTAAACTGTTCGATGCTGTAATTGTACCGTTAACAAAGTTAACACTAATGTTACCGCTTGAATCACGTGCAACAATAGTATTTGCTGTCGGTGCTGTTACTGCGGTTCTATAACTTCCGCCATCAACACGCAATGCGTTAGACTGTGTAGATGTTCCGTAGAAATTGTTAGCATTAATATTGCCTGCACCATCTCTAAGTACAATAGTACCATTAGAAGTTGCTACTGAGCTTGCTGCACCATCTAAACGGAAAGCGTTTGCTGCTGTACCGGAAACGTCACCAACAACGTTACCAGTTAAGATACCAGTAAACGAACCAGTAAATTTGCTTAATGCTGCATCAAATACTAGTGAATTATCATTTGCTCTAACATTACCCTTGTGCTCGCCTACTGTGTTGCCAGTTACATTACCGGTTAAATTACCAATAAGTGATGTAGCATAAACGTTTGCCCATTTGTAATTAGTTGCACCTAGGTCGTATCTGTCGTTAATGCCTGGCAATGCAGCACCGTTGGTTGCAGATGCTGGAACGAATTCCATAACATCGTCTGTTGTGCTGTCTTCTTTAACAATACGAACTGTAATCTTTGATGAATTACGACTTTCAATAATTGGCAAGCTACCTGTATCAACCCAGATACGCATTTCTGCGCCACCGCCAACTGTAAAGCCTGCGTTAGGGAACGAGCCTTGCCCTGTGAATATTGGAGAATTCTTTAATACAACGTTGTTAGCTGCGATAAATTCGCCAGCTGTATTAACTAAACCTTTAGCGGTACTTGCTGTACCCCAGATGATATCGCTAGTTGTAGTGATACCATATGTATTATCTTGAGTATTAACTAATGTAATACCCTTCTTGATGAAAGAGAAACCTGTTATCGGAAATAGTGCAACGTCTAGTTCAAATGCATCAACGCTGACAATAGCCATTGTGTCGCTAGAACTACCGGAAAGTAATTTAACAATAGTATGGTTAATTCCATCAACGTCCTTAACGATTGCAACTTCGGTAGCACTTGATCCTGCACCAACACTAGCTTGCGGACCGACTAACACAAATTGATTGCCGTTCCAGATATAAACTTGGTCAGCAGTTGTATCATACCAGAAATCGCCCTGATTCATTTTCACAGGAGCAGTTGTATCGATTTCGATATTTGTAGCAGTGCGCCACTTATTATTATCGTAATCGTAGAATTTTAAACGTTTTTCTGCGCTATCAAACCAAATCTGTCCGTTAATAGCTTTTGGAGGAGCTGATGTGTTGGCAAAATTTTCTAGCAAGTGTAGGAAGTTCTCATTTTGAACTTCACCGTAACCAGCATAGTTTTTACCCAATAATCGTAGATCAGTCGTAGTATCTACTGTACCGTCCGCTACAGATACTAGGAATGTTCCGTTAAATTTATCTACTTGATATGCCATTGCATTGCTCCACGTTTACTATATTTATTCGTTAATGATTATTATCTTTGCTGCTGCTTCTTGACGCTGTGTTTCTAGGGCAATATACTCTTCATCGTTTAAAGTTGTAGGAATTCCTAGGGCCTTTTGACGGATATGACGCATTACTTGCCAATCAGTTGAGCTTAAAAACGCTCTTAATGTAATATTTTCTTTTTCTTGCTCTTGTTTATCAAGAACAGCTTGTGGCATCGGTTTTACTGTGCGGGAATCTAAGTCAAAGAAGTGAGTTTGATCTTTGATTTGTTTATCTTGCTCATCGGTAATCTCTACAACATCTACTGTTTCGGGAACGTTAGGCTGGTAGTTAAGAACCGATGTTACTTCATTAATTTCTGTATCTATACATACGTAAGTTGTCATTATTATCTCCAAACGCACAGCCAGTTTGCTGCGGGTGTACTTCTCTGTTCAGTATTTTGAACGTATACACGAATTCTGCCTGCGCCACTGTAGTAATAAGTGTACGTACAGAGTAGCGAATCGTCGCCGTTTACTCCACCTGCAAAGTGAATAATTGCAATCGACGGAATAAATGCAACTAAGTTATAAATTGTTTTTCCAGCAGGCGGATAAATGTCGAACCAGTTACGGCTAAAATTCCAGCTGTTTACCTGGTTTGTATAACCAGATTGACTAGAAGTTTGACCGTATGTAAATGTATACTGAGCTGCTGTTCTAGCATCAACATAGTCCTTTGTAGCCGCATGGTTAGGACTTGCAGGAGCGCCGACTAATGTTAAGTAGCCACTCATCGAGTCTCCGGACTTTGCTACTTGCTGTCCGTTTGCCCAATCAACATAATTCTTTGTAGCTGCATGAGCACCATTTACTGGATCTCGAGCAAGATTTAAGTCTCCACTCATTGTATCGCCGTAACGGCTAATTCTGCTATCAGAATCACCAGCTGTTGCTACCCTTGTCCATGGACTCCATTCACTAGTATTTGATGTGTCGTCGTTTACTCTAAAATATAAACCAGACGGTGCGCTTTCTTCTGAGTTCCAATTGAAACCAATTTGTCCAGAATACACTGCGCTTGGTCCAGTTACAGTAATACCACCAAAATAGTTTCCTGGGAAATCCGTATTGCTATATGCACTGAACCCACGGATTGTTCTGTGCGGGAATGCTTGCGGTCCAGGACTCTTAACGTATGCTTGGAATTCGTCGTAATTTGTAATATTCCCGATCGACGAATCAACATATTGTTTAGTCGCTGCATGTAATCCAGCTACAGGATTTGCAGCAAGTGTTAAGTAACCGGTCATTGCATCACCGGATCTATAAATGTTAGCAGATGCGCCACCAGTTACGTTACCAGTTACGTTACCCGATAAGTTACCAGTTACGTTACCAGTTACGTTACCCGACAAACTTGCATAAACAATTCTAGCAGCTAAGTCACCGTTTGCATTTCTAGCAACAACCTTGTTAGCAACGTTGTCCGGCGTTGCATCAACTGCCCACGATACCGCAGAAGCACCAGTAAAGTTGTCGCCTGTTAGGTATGCACCTCTTACATGCGGGTTAGGAGTTTCTGCTTTAATTGTAATACTTGTTGTACCGTTAAATGCAACACCATTAATAAATCTATCAATTAACAACCTGTTTGCAGAACCTGCGTTACCAGTTGCATTACCAACTAGTGTTCCTGCAAACGTTGTAGCATTGACTGTACTAAATGTACTAATGCCCGTGGATGCTGTTACATTTCCTGTTAGGTTGCCAACAAAGTTGGCTGTAATAGTTCCGGCATTAAAGTTACCGTTAGAATCTCTAGCAACAATTTTGCTCATTTCGTTGGCAGATGTTGCTAATACATCCCACGTTCTATTAACCGATCCGTCAAACTCACCACCGATTAAATGTTGCCCAGGATACAACGGTAGATTAGTATTTGCTGTAACGGTGATATTGCCAGTACCGTCAAAGTTGATACCGTTAATCTTTCTTGATGTTTCTAATTTTGTTGCAGATGTTGCATTACCAATTACGTTACCCTGTAGCAACGCTGATATTTTATTAGCAACGACCTGGTCTAATGAACTTACACCACCTAATGATGTAATGTTACCTTGCACATTACCGATTAAGTTTGCTGAAATTTTTCTAGCGGCAAAATCACCATTAGCATCACGGACAACAACTTTGTTAGGATTGCTTTCTGTTGCGGCATCTACAGCCCATGTAACATTTGCGCTGCCGTCGAAATCACTACCTGTTAGGTATGCGCCCCTTAATAAGCCAGCTGCTGCTGTTGCTGTAACAGTAATATCTTGAGATCCGTCAAAGTCAACACCGTTAATTTTTCTCGGAGTTCTTAATGTTGACGCGGTTAACGAATTGCCGTCGAGGTTTCCTTTGAAGTTAACATCGCTGGAAATTGTAATACCCGGTTTAATTACACTAAATCCAGTAACAGCATTTGTTGATTTAATTGTAAACAAGTCGCTTGAACAAATTGCTAAAACTACACCGTTGGCAATAAGTTCAATAACAGCATGTGATACATCAGCAGTATCAATTAATGCAACTGCTTTAGCTTGTGTTGCGCCAAAACCTTGAACAGCCTCTGGGCCAATTAATTGCCAACCATTATTATAAACATACAATTGTTGGGTCGACGTTTTTAACCAAACTGCACCACTTGTTGTTGTGCTTGGAGCGGTACCAGAAACAACAGCATTGCCTAATAAATTCCAATTAGTGCCATCGTATACATTTAACTGATTTGTATCAGTGTTAAAGTAAATCTGCCCAGTAAGACTTCTTCCTGCTGGAGGTGCTTTGCCTGCAAAGTTTTCTAACAGATGTACAAAGTTTTCATTCTGAACTTCGCCGTATCCGATAGTGTTTTTACCTAACAGTCCGACACTAGTTTCGGTATTAAGTCTACCGTCTTCTAATGTTAATAACAACTCGCCGTTGGTTTTATTAATATTGTATGCCATTATTCGCTCTCTTTATTAACCGCTGATGTTTGTCCAAGCCCAAGCACCGCCAATGCCTTCTTGAACTCTGAACACCTTAATAGTTCTTGTAACTGTTAATGTTTGTCCAGGGATTGTAATTGTTGATACAGCAAAATCTTGAATAACGTTTGCAGTTCCTGATGGAGATGTAAATGCTGTTGCTATATTCTTTGTAATATTTGGATTAATGTCAATTAAGCTCATATTGTTAGAATACTGTACACACAATAATCTAGCTTCTGTGCCTAAACGATATGAAGTGGGTGGGGCCAATGTTGTTAAGTAGTTGGCAATGTCTGCGTTGGTTAATCCAGAAATATCAATGCTAAACACCAATGGCATTCCGCGAATTGTGTAATCTGCATAATACTTTGTTACAGCATCTTGATCTGCTGCCGGGTTAGCCATGTTCTTAATACGCTTTGTAGAAAGATTTACACCACCAGTTCCGCTTGGTGCTAGGAACAAATCACCGTTAACGTTTGTTGTTGAAATAGTATTATTGTTGATAAAAATGTCATCAACTGATAATTCAGATTGAACACCGAAACTAGTAATACCAGGGGCACTAGTAATACCAGTACCTAACGCTGTTCCGCTTAATACTTCCACACCGTCGATTTTAAAAGCTCTACCAGCTTCTAAGTTAATATGTTCGGTACTGTTCCATGCATCGGAGGCGTCTGTCCAAACAAATTCGTGATCAGTGTCTCCTTTGAGGATCATACCGCCACCGTCTGCATTAGTATCTGTCGGTGTTGCGGTTTTTGCTAATTCGATATTTTTGTCAACAACTTCTAACACAGTAGAATTAACAGTAGTAGTTGTACCTTTTACAGTTAAGTCACCGTCAACAATAAGTGCGCCGCCGGTACGTACAATACTGTCGGTGTTTGAACCGTATAGTTCAAGTGTTCTTTCAACTGCCTTGATATTAATTGCTGTGTCTGCTGTGATGCCTTTCTTAACAATAATTTTTAAATCTTTATCTGATGCAGTGTTAGCAATGAATACGTTTCCTGCACCGTCAACAATTAATGAACCGTTGCCAGGCGTTGTTCCAAATTCAATGGTATCAGCTGATACACTCAAAGTACCATTAATAATTGTATCTCTATCACTAGTTAGGTACAAAGAAGCTGCTTTGCCTGCTAGTTGTTCTGCATTGGTAGCAGTTCCGTTAATTTTAATTCCAGTAATAGAACCTAAGTTAAATCCAGGAACAATAGAACCACTAAATCCTTCAATCGCAGTTTTAGGTGTAAATGATTCCTTGCTGAATATTCCAACAACAACCCCGCCTACATATAATGTAGATATTGAACGAGTTTGGTTAAATGTATCAATAATGCTTTCAACTCGAATACCGCTAATACCTTGTAATTTACTATAGATAGGACCAATAAGAATTGTATCAGTACCGTCAAAAAAGTAAAGTTGTTCATTAACGTCATCAAACCAGAAGTCGCCTGGGTTTAATGTTGTTGGTTGTAATGCAGAAATTGTTGCAGAACCAACAGTAGCAAAGTCAACACCGTTGTAAACTTTTAATCTAGATTCAGACGAATCAAACCATATCTCACCCTTTAATGGGTTTGCAGGAGGCGTAACGCTGGCAAAGTTCTCCAGCATTTTAACAAAGTTTTCATTAATGATTTCGCCGAAGCCGCTGTAGTTTTTACCAATAAGAATAACATCGGACGACAGCTCGTCTTTTTGTCCATCTGCGACCGTTGTTAAAATTGAACCGTCTGTTTTATTAATTGTATATGCCATATTTTAACCTTAGAAGTTTGGAGGACCTGAACGAATAATGTAGTTGATTGTTAAGAACGGATTCATAATAGCAACTGGTTGTCCTAGCGAACCTGTAGTTTTAATACCGCCCGAGTCAGGCAAGTATTGCATTTGTCCAGCAAGTGTTGGACCTTTACTACTAAATGAACCGGTATCCAACGGAACCGCAGTATCCAATCTTGTCACATAGTATTGTGTATTTGTCGGATCACCACGTAAATCGTGTACGTGGTCTGGTAAGTTTGATGTAGTAAGTGTGGTATTATAATTACCGCTCGAGCTTCCTAGGTTATCAGCCTCTGTACCCGGAACTCTATCAGCATTGCCACCACCTGCATCAACGAAGTTACCTTGTGTAGTCGGAACAGTACGACCGTTATCCATGTTATCTTTGCCTAGTGGAAATCTACCACGCAAGTCAGGAATCTTAAATGTGTTAACACCAATAGATGGTGTTCCGTAGGTGTTACCAATAACGTCATATAATGCACTAAAGCGTGTTCTTTCAACTTCAGAACCGTCACATAACAAATAACCTGTTGGAACAATACTTCCAGCAAATGGCATAATAGCACCAATTGGAACAGCTAAGTCGCCCACAAAGTTGTTACGAGTCTGTTTTAATAGACCAGCACCGCCTCTAAATACTAAGATTTGATCGCTAGCAAAAGAAGATGTAACTTCTGTTTTACCACTAATAATAGATGCTGTCAATACGGCATTTAACGCAACTGATTGTTGCGTACCGTTAAATGGTAGTGCTGACGCTAAGATGTCGCCTGATATTGAAAAACTTGTTGTTGTTTTTAAACTTGTTGCAGTAGAAGCATTACCTGAAATGTCACCAACTAATGATCCGTTTAAAACAGTAGCATTAATTGTTTTAGCGTACACAGTATTCCAGCGTTGTGTTGTGCTACCTAAGTTATACGTTTCGTGTTCTTTAGGAACAGCTAACTTTAGTGTACTAGTGCCATCAACTGATAGGTTTGTACCTACAATTAAATTTTTACTAATTGCAACACCACCTGCTGTACGAATAGTACCGTTGTTTAAGTTAGTACTTTCGGCAGTTCCAGTAACAACTAAACTACCAGTAAGTCCAACGTCACCATCTACATCTAAAGCGTTATTTGGTGCAAGTACATTAATACCAACTTTTCTATCAACAACACGCAATGTAGTATTAGCAATACCGCCGCGGTTTAATTGGAAGTCGATAACACTACCTGGTACAGAGTTGTAAACTTTTGTACCTGTTGAAGTTGTTGCAATGTTTAATGTTCCGTCCACACCAATGTTAATACCGGAGTTACTACGAACGTTAAACTCGTAGTCAGTAGTGTTAACAACGTCTGAACGTAAAAATTTAGCACCTTCTACTTCTAACGTGCCTACCTTTAAAGAATCAGCACTTGTAGCAGTACCATAAATCTTAGCAGCAAATGTAGATCCACTAACGTTAGATGTTGTAACGTTCATACCTGGACGAATATACTTAAATCCGTCAATGGAAATTTTTGGTGTAAAGCTATCTTTACTAATAATTGTTACCGGAACATCGTCGATGTAAAATACAATAGCGACTCGGGCAATGTTATCAGAGTCGGTGATTGATTCAATAATTGGGCCGCTTCGTAGTCCAGAACTAAAGTTAGGACCAACTAAAATCCAACGGGATCCGCTGAAAATATATAGTTGTTGGCTGTTAGTATCAACCCATAGTTCGCCATTCTTTGATACTGCTGATGGCGGTTCTGTAGGACTGCGCTGTACGTTACCTGCTGCTTTCCATTCATCGTCGCCTGGAGAAATACAAACCATTAATACCTGGTTTTCATTATCGTACCATAGTTGCCCTTCAGTTGGGTTAACTGGTTTGGCTGAACTTGCAAAGTTTTCTAATAAGTGTAAAAAGTTTTCAGCAATAATTTGCCCATACCCTGTAACATTACGTCCTGGGAATATTAAACTTGTATCTGTACTTGAGGTATTATCGAAAACCGTAATTGGTTGACGGTTTTCTTTGTCTGTAAAATTAACTTGATATGTCATCTATTATACCTCTGTGAAACCAGTTAAGCTCTGGATACGGATTGTGTAATCAATCTGTAAAAGTCTGTTTAAAGATTTTTGTACAGGGTGGAAAACAACGTGAGTTAATAATTTTCCAGTTCCGGCAGGATCGTATGATCTTAATCCTAGTTCATCAAATACAAAAGAACCGCTCATATCTTGACTGTTGTCAAATGCCTCTTGTCCCGACGGCTCACCGTAATCCAACGTACATGTTACTAAAATATCGCTGTATGTAGCACCGCTCACGTGGCGGATTTCCATCTTGTTACGCACTGGGTCTAAGTTTTCTGTAGCATTTTGATCCACTACTTTTGCGTATGTTTGGTTGTACAAACTAGTATTAACGCCAGTAGTGTTAGGTGTTAGATATGTAATTAATCCTGTAGGATCAACTGTTGTACCACCTGTGCCAAACGCCATTTGATAGATAGTTCCTTTGCCCTGATTAGACAAGCTGTTTACCATTGCAACGGACATATTCTCATAGTGAATAGCGTTGCGCTTGTCAATAAACACTTCTTTTGTTTCAGGATCGAAGATTTTAATGTGACCTTCAAAGTGGAACCCACCTGTTTCGTTAGGCGTTGATTGCGGTGTTTCTTGCGGTTTTTGATTTGGCATAATTGACTCTTTATCGTTCATAGTATATTTATTATGGTAGTTTCGTTGACTTTTGTTCTAAGAATTTAATAATAACAGTATCGTTATCAAGCATTGTTAGACCCTTACTAGCGGTTGTAGCGCCTGGTTCGTACCATGTGCGGCCAGTGCGTTTAATTACAGTAATTCTAATACCTGCAGGAACTGCGTCTGTTAAGCGAATATACGGAGTTAACCCGCTAACGCTAAACTCAGCTTCAACTTGAATATCGGCTTCTGGGCTACTTGCTGCGTTAGACTCTTCGTAAATTGTTACAGAATCCTTGTTTAATCTACGTCCACCAACAAACACTTCTAGTTCATCACAGCGTCCGTGTGTTGTAGGAATACTTGGATATAATACAGAAGTTGTACCGTCTTCATTTGTAATAGATGCTGTTGTTCTATAGAATGTTGAACCTGATTTCTTTGGAACAAACTCAAATGGTCCAATATCTACAGTTGTTCCGTCACTAACAAAATCAAATTTTTCTTGTGTTTCTGCGTAAGGAACTGATTCAGATGTGCTTACGTCAACTACACGAGATCCTTCAGGATGCAATTCTGCAATTGCTGTACCTAAACTTCCTCTTCTTAGTTGTCCTAATACATTTCCAACTTTTGTAAAGTACTCGATGCGCTCGTTGTTAATTTCAACAGTTCCTGGAACTTTACGTCTAGCATTTGGTATTGCTAATTCGCTGGCATCGGTAACTGTAATTGTTTTATCGAAATAATTCAACGGAGCAGCTAATGTCACTTCGTTAATGCTATAACGCTTGAAGTGATGTACGTTTAACATGTCTTTGAAAATTTCGTAACCGAGTGTTTGTCTATAAGGATCTGATCCAAACTGTACAATCTCAATCAAGTCACTAGGATCTGTATCAATTAATAACTCCACAGTTCCTTTTTCTAATGATAAAACATATTCAACGTCTTGGCTCAAACGATCTCCATTTCTGTAAACCCAAATGTAAGAAACTCCAACTGGTTTTCTAGATAACATGTATTGTACTTTGTTACCAAAGAATACTTCTTTAACAAGGTCCACTGCTGGATAATTGTTAAACCATGTTACTACTAATTTATCGCCGTCGTTGACTGCAACAGAATTACTTAGAACAATTTCACCGTTGACAATATTGAAATTTGCTTCTACGTTTTTCTCAATTCGAACTTTTGCACCGTCTGGCAACACTTCTGGAAGAATTGATAGGATGTTTGTAATACCACTAAATGTCCAACCAGTAATGTATGGAATCGATACGTCATTAACATAAACTTTGATATCGCTAATTGAGATAGAACCCGGAGCACTATACGGATCAGTGCCAATATCAACTTTAATTGTGTCGTCAAAAACAAACTCACCAATTGCTGGATTGTAAACTCCTGCTGAGTTATTAACAGATGCGCTGTCAAATACAAAGTAGACTGTGTCAGACGATGTAATGTGTTGTCCATTTAACTCAACTAAGATAGCACCACGTGCAGAGCTTGTACCCAAGTCAACAAAATTGTCTAAGGTATAGTGTCTTGTACTTCCGTCAATTGTGATAGTTTGTTGGTTAACACGAACCAACGGTTCTTGGTTAGTATCAGTATTCAATGCTGCACCAAAGCAAACAACTTTAACAACTGTTCCTTCTTCTGGTGCTATACCTAATTCTACTAAAGACTTATTAACATCGTTAATCTTGCCATTAGAGTTGCTAAATCCGCAATCAGTGTAATTACCGTTTACAGTTACTAATACAGATGCTGTTGAATTATAATCTGCACTAGTTAAGAATAAACGAGTAGCACCATCTGCAACAAACTCTTGATAATCAAGAATCATTATGCCACCAATACCGATAGAAACAATTTCTAATAACTTGTTATCGGCAAACGGTGTGTTAAAGATTACTTGGTTAGTATCAAACTTAATATAATAATCTTTGTCTGTACCTTCTTCTTGTTTAATCTTGTCGACATAAACAACTACACTGCTTGATTCTAAAATATTTTGTCCAATGTCGTAGATGTATTCAGCAGGTGATGTCATAGTAACTTTAGACATAACAGTTGGGGATCCAGACTGCTTAGAATGGAATACTTTAATCGATACACTTTCAAGAACTTGCCCTGGAACATTTTCTTCTGGACTTGGTACTTGATCAGGACTGATAAATTTCTCACCATCTACAATAATTTCATCGGCTGTTTTACCAGTAGCAGTGCTATATGCGCCGCGCATTGTTTCCAATGTGCCGCCGCTTAGGTTAGTATCGATTAAGTTTACATCAGAAATGTTTACAGTACCGTCGCTATCTGCTGTACGGAAAATTAATACGTCATCTGCTAACACTCCTAGCTCATTAGGGAAGCGTACAGACTTTGTAACACCGTCACCGATAAATGTATTCATTACCGCAGTTGCAGGAGCAGTTGTTCTACCGTTTGGCTGTACTGTACTACCATCATAGTTGTCAAAGTACGGATCGTCTACTCGTGTATTTTTAGTTTCGCCAGCACGTTGAATATAGATAGAAATCTGTTGATTCAACAATGGTGCAGTTGGCAGCGTTACTGACTCGGTGCTGCCGTCAGCAACGTGGTAATAATCTGAACTTGTCTCAACACTGTCCCATCCATCTGTAAACCATGGAAGAGCATCCCAGCCGCCGGTAACATCAAATGGGTTGCCTTGGATCTGAACACCACCAAAGTCTAGACCTGTCATTAACTGATTTGGCTTGTTAGTTGTAAATGTTAAGATAGTTTTTGCACTTAATGTTTGTGCAATACTTAAAACAATCTGCGTATCAGAAATAACTTTTACTACTCTACAAGAAGTTACACCGTTGCCAGTAACTCTCATGCCTGCGACAATTTCTTTAGCAGTTGATAATTCAACAACTTGCGAATTAGTAATTGCTGCAACAATTGGGTATGTCATTTCTTCTAAAGCAAAACCCAACATACCAGATGTTGGTGTATAGAAACGTTCAATTCTGTTTACAGCATCTAATAACAAGTCGTTCTTGTTGTACATTATACGGATTGAATCACCATTTTCGGGTGCTGTAACAAAACGTAGTTTTCCTCTTAACAAGCTGTAAGTATCAGTAACTGAAGTGAATAAATCAATGTTGTATTCGTTATTCAACATTAATTCACCATTCTTAAGAATAGTAATCTTCGACTTGTCTCTGGTAGGGGCATAACTTAATTGGAATACCGATGTAGCACCAGTAGCAATAAAGTTTTCTTCATGATCCAATGTTGTATAGATACCTTGTTTAGAAATTCTATCGAACTTCATACTAACATTAAAGTTTCTAACTTTGCCGTCACCTAAAATAGCCACTGCCTTCGCAGGAGTATTACTACCGTTACCACCAACTAGCGAAACTATAGGTGCTGTTAAGTATCCGCTACCATGAGAAATCATCTCAATTCCAGATACTCGTCCGTTTGAAATATATGCTTTTGCTTCGGCTCCAGAACCTGTTTCGCTATCAAATAATACTGTTGGAGGCGATGTATAGTTTTCGCCCTTATTAGCAACGACAACTGAAGTAACAGAATATCCACGATTATCTAACCAGTGTTTCCACGGATAGGTGTTAATTAATTCTGAATTTTCATATACTGGAATTACCTTGCCGTCTTCTTCTGAATATATAACAGGGCGATCAAAGTCAGTAACGTTGCTGTTAGCCGATTGGAATTCAGTATACTGTGCTGTGTATTCTCGGATCTTAGTTCTATATGGTTTTACTTCATCTAGATAATCCTTGAAGCTTTCTAGGTTGTCATTTTTGTAATTTGTTTTTTGTGCTAGATCACCAACGTGGTGAACTGCTGACAAGAAACTTGTTTTAAATGCCCAGTCAATGTATAGTTGTTCAGAGAACGCATATCCAACACTAGCGAAGAATAAATTATTCCATTCAACTTTTAAATCGTTGATTAGAATGTCATACTTAATAGCATCAAAAATGTTTCTAATTTCTCTAATAGGCTGTAAATCGTAAGGAATACTATCGTATGTTCCAACGTTGTCGTAACCTACATTGTTAATAGCAATGTTGTAAAGAGTTTCTTTAAGTTTAATAGTACCAGCTTCACGCCCAACTAAACGATACTTGCCTAGTATTTCACCATCAGTAGAAACTTTTTCTAATATTGCCCAACCGCCTGTGCCGTATTCTTTAACACGTACTAAATCTTTGTCTTTAAGAGAAAGTTTAGTTTCTTCTGCAAGGAATGGAATTTCTTTAACAACTCTATCTAGTGAGTCATACCCTGATAACCAGTAGTCAACAGTTTCCCAATAGTTTGTTGTATTATATTGTTGTGTTTGTGCTCTGTAGAATACTTTAGATTTTTGATCCCAGGCATACACAGTCCATAAGTTGCTCGATGTGCTATCAGATTGTACAAGAACAGAATAACTTCTTACACGGATAATAACTGTGGTATATTTCTTACCACCTTGAATAATTTTAACAGAAGTAATTCTACCTTGGCTATCTATTACTGCTTCTGCTTTAGCCCCTGTTCCTGTTCCTTGGATATCAATAGGAGGTGGAACTTTGTAACCAAATCCAGAATCAACAACGTCAATAGTATCAACTTCTCCGTTGATAATATTTGCTCTTAAAATAGCTTGACGTAATCTTGCAGTACCAACTACTTCTAGATCAATAAATTGTTCAACAGTTTGATCATATAAGTTTAATTCGGCATCTGGAATTGGATCTACTAAGTTTAATCTGCTGAAGTTTAATAATTCAACAAATGGTTTAGTTGCTAACACTGCGTTAACACGGTCAACAACGATACGCAATGCACTTGCTCTGTTAATGAACATGCTTTGACGTGGGCGGAATTCAATGCCATACTTTTGTTTAGCAGGTAAGTTAGGATCCGGTACTTGGTTGCCAGCTAAATCAAAACCAATTAAGCTGTCAAGCCATTTAGATTCCAGTGATTCTGCTAATACACTTTCTGCTTTTCCTTCTGCAAGTAACTGATATTCTGTATGAACTTCGTTTAGGTTTCTTCTAGATTTTACGTACTGGATGTTTAATAATGCAGTATCGTTCTCAATTACGGATCCAAAGTTGTAAGCTAAGATTTTGTCTGCATCTATTAATGCAGCAACAGGATAACCAAATCCAGTTGGGTTAATAATCATTGCAGCAACTTCTGATGCAGAAACTCTACGTTGTGGATTGTTTGGAAGAACTGTTTTGTTCTTAACCCAATAGTAATATAACGTACCTGTTACTTGTTCTGTAACCGGATTAACCTGAATCTTATAGTTGTAAACAGTATCATCTGCGTACATCGGTTGTCCAGAAATACCTTCAGCAAGCCCTTCGTTAGTATCTGCAAGAATGCTCCACTCACTTGGTAGTAATGTTGATTCTACCCATTCGTAGATATCAATGCTTGCACCTTCAGCAAGTTGGTTCCAGTTACCTGTTCTATAAGCAACATCGCCTTGTTCATACCAAATCCATTTAGCAGTGTTTACGTTCCACCAAATCAAACCAACGTTTGCTTCAAACCATGCTTGGTCTGCATCAACTACTTGATTGTCAGTTCCGATGATGTATGTCGCAGGATCGTACGGTGTTTTAAATTTAATTTCTTGTTCAGCTAACCCAAGTACTTTTAACTTGAAGTGATCAATAATGTCAACATCGTTAATCTTAACATTGTTAACAGGATCGTAAAGTGCAATGCTCTTTAGTAAACTAATATTAACCGATGCAGGCTGCGATGAAATAGAAGTCCATGAATCAACAGATTCATTTTTAGTAAAGAATCTAACTTTACCAACAGCAATATCATTGATTTTGTAATTAGGTGAGCCAACTACAATTGCAGAATTACTACAATCAACGCTGCTACCAAACGATTCTAAACTTTGTAAATCAGCTTCTAATTTTTCTGCAAGTACATAAGTTGTGTCTTTCTTCTCAAATACATAAACCTGACCAGTTGTTCCAATTGGGATATTAAAACTGGTTGCTTGTGCATCAAATGTTGTTGTTGCTGTATCAAATTCTACAGCATTGTAATCTTCGCTGTTTTGTGCTCCAACAACAATACGCTTACCGTTTGCGCTGATAGAAATACTATCGCCAAAGTTTTCATTATTAGATGTTCTGTAACTTTCTAAACGTTGAGTAAATTGATATGCCCCAGTTGTTGAATTTAGAACAAATACAAATACCGCACCTTGATTTTGATATTCAAAATCTGCAAACGGACTTGACACTACAATTGTGTCGCCTGCTGATGTAATATCTACACAGTGACCAAATCTGTCACCGATAAGAATTTCTTCAATCACCGCAGTCCACGGATTTGGATTAACTGCTGGACTTTCATTAATACTTAATGTTGTTGTTAACTTGTAATATGTTCCATTCAATTTAACAACTTCACCTAATTGGTAACCGTAAGTAGAAACCCAAACACCTTTGTATTCTGGTAAAGTTTCGAATATTGATTTTGCTGTAACAGTTTGACTTAATACAAAATTTCCAGCAGTTGTTTTCTTGTAAACAAACACCTTACCCTTTTGTGTAGCAGCCGGGGTTGATTGTAGATCCCATGCAGCGGAATCGCTCGGTGCTGTTCCACCTAATATAGACGAAATATTTAATTTGTAATATAGGTTATGATATCTTACAACATCATTTTCAAAATATTCTTGATTGCTGCCATGCCATTCGCCTTTGTAATTTTCAAAGTAGATGTCATCGCTTAAAGGAGCGCCAACTACTAATGTGCTACCTGTAGTTGATAATGCAATAGAATGTCCAAAGTTGTCGCCTTGCTTAACCATTTCAACAATACTTGTTGAATCTAATAATCCAGCAAATGTTGTGCTGTCATCATCTGCAACAGCTGGGCTAGATGGTAGCGAACTTTGTGTTGCTACATCACTTAATCTATTCCACGATGATGAAATATTAGGTGTAGCTACACCGTCACCTACAAACTTAACTAAACATTCCCATAGTCCGGCATCGTGCCAAACAATTTGTCCAACGTAATATGTTGCGTTAGCATCGAACACACCTGTATAGTTTGTATTTTCTAACTGGCTCCACGCTTCACCATTATTTTTGTATAGATAAACTCTGCCGGCACCGTTATTTGCACCTTCTGCTGAAATTGCTAATGTGTAGTTAGTACCACTGCCAGCTACTGACACAGACGAACCAAAGTGTTCGTTTGCTTTTGGACGTGGGCTAATCAGAGTCGTTACTTCAGTCCAGCGACCAGTTACAATGCTCCAAATATTATTATCGGCAGGTGTTTGTCCAGGCAATGTTTCGACTAAAGATATGTATCTGCGACCGTTATACTTGACAACTGTTCGAATTGGATATGGAATAATTTCGTTCCAATCTACAGCATAATAATCAATGCTGCCCCATTCGTAAATGGTAACCATACCTTGTTCAAAGTAACCGTCGTTGGTTCCGTCAACATTTCCTGTTAGAAGTGTAGTTGGACTCCATTTGTAAGTATCGATATCGATAACACTTTGTGAACTGCCATCTGCGATCACATCAATGGTTGCAGTCCATAGCGAACCATTGTACAATACCGTATCGCCTGCAAGATAATCTTGAGTATAATCATAGTCACCTTGGAACTGTGATGGAACTCCACTTGCTAATGGTGTGCCAACAATCATCCATCTATTATCAGCACTAACTGACATTGAGCCACCAAACACTCCCGCTGCTGCTGTAGCAAATGCATCGTTAGGTGTTAGGAATTGTTGCGGACTAATATTTGATTTAGCAGCGTTATACACAACTACATAAGTAGATTCTGGCATGCTTACTGCTAGTTGTTTTAAACTATCAATGTAAAGAACTTTTGAACCAGCCTTTAATGGATCAGCAATTCCGTAACTAGTAATATCAGTTGCGGCAAATTGATTGTTCTTCTCAATAACTTCCCAACCTGATGTTCCGTTGCTGTCAATCCACAATTTAGATTTGTTTCTTAACAATGCTACTTGCATCTGATCAATACTTTCATATGTGCGATATCTTGCTTCGGAAAATACTCTCAATGAGATTCTAGTATTTGTTCCGTATGCAGGATCGTCTGTACCATCTGCAACTGTAACTGTGATTGTCTTATCAGTAACTTCTGTAATTTTAAAGAAACCAGTTAGATTGATAATATCTTGAATACCGACAATATCACCAACGCTTAATCCATGACGTCTATTTAAATTGATAGTTACATCATTATCGATCTTAGTAAATGGAGAACCTGTCTCGATTACTAATATTTCATTTTGATATACTTCAACCTTAGTTGGAGCAATCATTAAATCTGTTAGGTTGTATCTTAATACAGTCCAGTCGATACCATCAAATGTTACCCAAACATGATCATTTTCTTTGAAATTTTCAATATTAAGATTTAAAATATCGTCGCGAGTTTTAACAACAAACTCAACTTGATCGTTTCTTACGTATCCAGCACTTCTGCCAGGAAGCGGATTAACAAATGTAGGGTTAATACTTGTATTAAATGGAGTTGGGGCAATTGTAAAATCGCCTCTAGTAATTCTAATATAGTCGTCGGTACTTTCTTGATTGCCTACAGAATTTTGAATTAAGATCGGTTGTGGGTTGATACTGAGCAACGACTTATTAAGTGTCATTTCAACTTCAGTAATTTGATCTACTCCGCCAACACGACCAACACGGAATGCCCACTCTTCATTTAATGTTACGCTATCGCCGCCGCTGCGACTTAGTTTATCAAACACCTTAGTAATAGCATTTGATGTACCCTTTTCACGGATAAACCCTTGATAAATCTTAAATTGACTTACTTGATCCTCTGCAATGTTTTGCAGATAATCACGTTGTTGGTAACCAATACCGTGGCGACTTAAATCACGTTGACTTGAGCCAACACCGTCAGCATCTAAATCGTAGTAGTCGTCAAACTGATTAATTTTATAATCAAAGTTTGGTACTAATCCTTTAGTTGGGGACGAATCTAATTTAGTCCAGTTTGTATTGTTGAATTCAGATGAACCAATTTGGTTCACTAGACTTGTCCAATTAAATTCACGGTAAGCAACAATGTCGCCTAGCTTGTAATCTGTAAACGGTGCCCAATCTTGAATATTAACGTTATCAAACAAGAAACCAGGGCTAGTGTAATCACCGTCCCAGTCAGTTGTGCGGAATCCGCGCACCTTAATGCGTCCTTGGCGATATCCAGCAGTCTTATCATAGATAACATCGTTGAACACAGTTCTATCTGAGAACGTAACAACATGTTCTTTTAGAACAAAGTTAACTTTTAAGAAATAGATGCCGTCAGTTGTATTTGTTTTGCTAACTGTAATTTTTTGAATGTCGCGGTTAACGTTAATATAGTTAGGTAATAGTGGATTACCATCACTCTTGTAAACTTGATATTCGTAAAAATTATCTAATAAATTATCTGCAACACCAACAGAAATGTTAATAACAACTTCGTCGGCGGCTGGACTTAATGTTAACAACGAGCCTTCGGCCCAGTTGTGTTTTGTCCAGAACATAAATTCTTTAGCACTAGTAAACCAGTCTTTGCTTGTTTGTGAAGTTGCATCATACCCTTCAAAAGTCATACCAAGACTAATTAGATATTGTTCATATCCTAATAGGAAATCTACAACTTGTTGAATTGTGCTTAGTACAGTACCGTAACCTAAACGTTTTGTAACTGTCTTATTAAAGCTTCTTCTCTTTAATGCTTCTACAGCGCCAACTTGCGGCAATTTAGCAAGTTTCTTGTACAAAGTATTATCAAATGTAGCGCCAGCAGTATGACTAGTGATTGTTCTATAATAAGATCCAACTTCTCTAACAATTTGTCCGTTGTTATAATATTTGCCGCTTGTCCAGTCAACAAACCCTTCAGACACACCACCGACAGCAATCAACGGATCTGTCTGCCCAGGTGCTGCTTCGAAGTAAGAGAAATACGGGGTTAATGAATCGTAACCAGTAACTCGCCATCCCTTGTTTGTTTTTTCAAGAATAACACCGCTATAACTAATTGAGCCAATAGGCACACTTACATTAAAGAAAATGTCATAGTTTTCTGGTGGAATGAATATACTACTTGACGAAGCTTTTGGACTCTTAGAATCTAAGAGATATTTCTGTTGTGCTTGATCTACAAATCCAGAAATTCTGTTTGTAATATTAACGTCAATGCTGTCAAATTTATCACGAAGCAATGTAGCTGTTTGAGCGCGACTTCTTAGATAATCCATTACCCAGTTTACTAAACCAGTAGTAATAATTTCTCCAGCAACCGGAATGTTAATGTCGGAAACTTTTTCAAACTTCATAGTTGAAGTATTAACATATTGTCCGATGATATTTTTTGTAAGCTGCGAACCATCTAAGAACTTAGTAATAAATTCAAACGGACGTAACAAACTTAACGCAATAATAATAGCGTATGGGTATTCGGAACTGCGTCTCCAAGCATACTCTGCTGGTGCAATGTCACCTAATAAGAAATCGCCTTGATTGTTAATCAACACAAAGTCTTGTGCTAGTCCAGAGTCTAGTGGACTTAATAGCTTTCCGTTGCCATCAACAGGGATATGATCCATTAATGTTGGACGCTTATATCTATCGTACTCGCCTGCTCTATCGCCTTGGCGCACAATACCATCACGTAAATCTTCCCAAAGGATTAAGTTATTACTTGTGTAAGGTGCTGCACCGTATTCTGCTTGCCACCATGTTGGTTCTTCTGAAAAGCCTAACATTTCCCACGGACGCAAATGCGGACGTTCTGTATCATAGAACCACAAGTAAACACCTCTCCAGTAACCTGGGAGTTTTTTAGTTCTTGTTGGATCCGACATGTTGCTATAGGTATAGGTGAAACTGTTTTCACTGTCAAACCAATCATTCGACACGTAGTCAATGTCAGTACCGGCTGTCCATTTTAAGAACTCGCTGTTAATAATAGAATCTAGCTCTGGTTTGGTGTAAACAGCATTGCCGTAGTAACCGCCAAGGATTTTATCAATATCAAAGAAATCTGGATTGTATTCTTTCTTGATATTATTGTAGATGCGCTTTTCTAATTCTAATAATACATCATCGCGGACGTCACCGTATGCAAATGTTAAACTTCCGTCGTGCCCTTGGATAACTTCCGCTGGCGTTTGGTAAGTGTCGTCAACATATTTCATAGGTGTATACTTTTTGTATAAACCTAAACTTGTTGGAGTTGCAGGAATGTAACTGAATGCCGTAGAAACATACTCACGTATTTCAATTACATCATCAACTACTAATGGTTTAGAAATTGTAACAAAACCAAATGTGCTGTTGAAAGAATAATCTTTTTCAACAATTAATTGTACATCATTGATGTAAACGTAAACAGCACGTCTGTTTAATGTTGATAAATCAAATTTTTCGTTAAGTGCAAATGTTGTAATGCCTTCGTCTTCAACAAGGTATTCAATTTTAGTATATGCACCACAACCAATCATGTCCGAATCAGAGAACGGTTCAATCTTTGCTTTTGCCTTGGTCATTTCGGCAAGAATATCGTCAACAAAGTCACTAGGATTCTGATCATAGAATAACTCTGACGCAAGCGTCATGAAGTTATGTTTAAATTCTGTGTAAGACTTCTTTGAGAACTGGATGGATCTAATTAAGTTAGCATCCTTATCGCAAAGCATTGTGATAGGTACAGCGGCCGATGCAGAGTGTTTTAAGAATCTGCGACCATTTGCTTGATACCCGGATAAATCTCGTAGGTTGCTAACGCCTGGGAACGAGCCTTTAAAGTTGTCAGCAAGTTCAACCATCGAACCTGCATGGTCCAACGCTTGTCCTAATGTAAATGCTTCAACATCTTCGTTTAACGGATTACGCTCTAAGCCCAACGGAATTTCGTAATATCCTTGGTCGGGTAATTGATTCGTGAAGATTTTAATAGTTAAAACATCGCCGGCTGCAAATGTTTTATTAAAAGTAAATGTCGATAACGGATCTCTAGTATATGTTGTTACTAATAAATCGCCGTTAAGGTAAAATACAATAGTTTCTTCACTACCAGCTACCCATTCACACGCAGTGAATACAACTGTGTTTGTTGCTGTTGTAATTGTTTGACTTTCGATGATCGGTTGTAAGAATTCTTTTCTAGTTAATGTCCAACCATTTTCAAATATTTCTTCAACAGGTGTATTAACTTTATAGAAACCGTTATTGATTTCTACAGTAATAATTTCTTGGCCATTTTGCCATGTAATTTTATCAATATCCCAGTCAAATTCAAACTGGATGTCGCCTACGTTGTCGATGTTAAGATAGCTAAGTTGAAATCCTAATTCAGTATCAACAACACCTGTGCCAATTTTATAACTTAAAAGTTCTGTACCAGTAAAGCTGCTTACTGGGTATGTTGTAGTATCGCCGTAGCTAACACCACTCACGTCAAACACATCAAACTTAGGTGGCTGGTTAACGGATGTTTTTACCTGGCTCTTAACCCAATTTGAACCGTTAAAATGATACATCAAGCCAGCAGCGTTGTTTCCTCTGCGAACAAACACCCCTTCACCAACGATTGATGTAGAATCAGCTGTCTCAGTTAAACTGATTTGTGTTCTACCGTTGTGCTTGATAAAGTTAACTTGATAAATCTTGTTGTTTGCCCATGTATCTGTATCGGCTGCAACTAATATTCGTGCGCCTTCAAATAATTGTTCTCCATCAACGTTGTAACCTAGACTACCTTCGATGTTAGAAAATACATCTTTTGTAAATGTATCAATGTAGTCAACTTCAACTTTAGCTTTTGCGCCGTGGTTGAATAATTGTAAGTCCGGACGGAATTCAATAATAGGACGCTTTGCTCTAGAACTTTCTGGTAGTTCTAACGATGTTCCTGCTTTACTGTGAGCGTATTCTAATACACTTCTGTGGAACCAACGGTTGTAACGACTCCATGGATTCGAGTCTACACTACTTCTATTGATAGTAATGTAGTCTTTCTTAGTTGGATATCCTGTAGCATCATCGAATGGTTCAGTATCAAACCCGGCATCGTCAAACAACACGTCTGGAGTGTCTTGATTAATCAATGGAGGACGTAGATCGTTAAATCTAATTAACTTGATTCCTTCACCAACACCTTCAACAAGCCACAAGTCTTCGCTGTATTGTTTAGGTGTTGTTTGTCCTAAGAACTCGACGATTAACCCGTTAGTAAATTCTACACCGTTACTACTTGTGTAGGTAATCTTTCCAATAATTTCTTTATTGATATCAATCTTGCTGTTCGATTCAACAACATCGATTAAAATTCTACCAACACGATCTGGTTCTTCTTGGCTTTGGTAGTATAAAACATCCGGCGCATCTAAAGGAACTTTAAATGTTAACTTGCCGTTTTGTGTTCCAGAGTTTGTTACACCCTTGGTGTAGTTTGCTGTTGGGCCAACATCTGGAGCAGAACGAATATAAAAACTATTACGTGGTGAATTAACATCAAACACATAAGTTTGTCCACGGTATAGAGTAATAGTTGGATTATTTGTTAAACCGTCTGGAGTTAAAATCCAAGAGTTAATATCGCCTAAACGAACTTTGTATGTGCTAGTTACTGTTTGTCCTTGTCCAAGAACTTTAACAGTAGGAGGTCCCATCGGAACCCAAAAGTATTCGCGATAGTTAGTAAACTTATCCCAATCAATTGGAGGGTTCCAAGTGTAGTGATCTTGTTCTGTAATTAAATTATCGTTTTCTAAAGTGTTGCCAAAGAATCTTAATTGATTTTTAAAATCAATATAGTCGTAGAAGTTTTGAACCTTGTCATTCTTTCTAATAACAACGGCAGGTTCAAGCTGGTATCTACTACGAAGCGTTGCGTCTGTATCAAGATAGATATCGCTGCTTTTATATGTTTTACCATATCTTCTACCAATGTAACCAACTGTCTTTTCTAATACGCCTGGCTGAATTAATGGATCAAGAACGCCGCCTAAAAATTTAGAATTCGTTTCGGTTTTAAAAACTTCAGGCAGGAAATCTACACTGCGTCTAATTGGAAGTTGGCTTTTAGAAAAGATTTTATCTGACATAATTATCCGTTAGTACTTGTTACTACTTGTGAAATGTTAGCTCTAATTTCTGCTGCTGTAATAGCAGAAACAATTTCGATATCGTCAACAGTTGCACCGCTGACAAATATTTCATCTGCTCTACTTTGTATTTCAAACAGGCTACCAAATGTCTGTGTTGATTGTCTTGGTACGATAATCATATTACTTATGTCTGGTGAAACACTGTTGATTACGTAGGTGATTAATTCACTAATGTAAAACTTGTCACCAAAGTCCCAGTTGGTAATATTAAAAAATTCATTGATTGCAGATACTACTCTGCCTTTTAAATCGTTGTCGTTGATGCTCTTGCCCGGGTTCTTAACAATTTTAAATTGTGCTTGAAGCTGCGCTGCTGCTGTTTTTCCAAACAATACTTTGTAAGTAACTGGATGGTAAACAATCTCATCGCTAACCGACTTAATTGCATTTAATGAAGAGCCGTACGCAATTCTCAACGCATCGCTTGAAGGAGCTTCCGGTGCAGATGTTAATCCACCCGATAGATACTTTCTATATTCGGTATCGTAGCTTCTTGGTAATACAAAAATATCCATAATGTTGCTTACGCTTGGATCAATTCTTCTGTTGATACTTGCGTTGTGTACGTATTGGAATTTTAAATCAGCGCGGCCGATGTTTGCACGGTATCCGCTTTCTAAATCAAATGTATTAGTAGAACGATTTGCTCTCTTAACTCTATTTTCATCAACGTCATAGAAATAAACTAGCTGTCCATTAGTAAAGTCATTGATGCTTACCGATGATTCTTTACTTCTAATTAAAATAACAGATTGGTTAGGATTAGCAACATACTGATAAACCTTTGCACCATTTAAATCTGTAGTTTCTTTAAAGAACAAATAATTTAAAGCAATATCGTCGCCGACAATTTGTTCAAACGAGTCTGGGTTATCAATCACACCATCGTCGTCGCTGTCTGAGAATTTAATCTTAATTGCAGAAGTACTTTGATATCCGTCGTCAAAGCGAATGCTATCACTAATTTCAAAAGTGTAATCTTGTTTTAGTGGGACAGTTTCTGTACTATCAACGTTAATACCTAATACCTTAATAATGTCTTTAGCAACTGCGTTGTTTTTAGCATCATAGGTTTTTTCGTTTGCGTCGAAGTAGAATCTATTTTGTTCTAAACTTTCAAAAATATAATCTAATCCACGAATGCGTACAACATACTGCGAAGGTTCTTTAACAAATGCAATAATCCACGAACTATCTAAATTGTTGTTTGTAATGTCGCCGGAACGTCCTAGGCTAAAGTCACTAACTAAATCTAAGTTAGTTGACAAGATAACTTTCCAAGCACGTTCATCAACACTGTATCTTAATCCAAAATTTAAATTGTTATTAACAATGTTAACAATTTCCGATTCAAGTGCTGAAGGAAGGTTGTTAACAAATTTAGGAACAATACGTTTAGCAATCGATCCTGCAGGAATAAAATCACTAAATGACACTGGTCCTTTTCCGTTAGCCAATACTCCGCGGCCTGCGTTAGTGCCATCACCTGTTACACTAATAACTTTTGTCCATAGTCTATCTTTTTGTTGATAGTCGGCTAGGTTTTTAACAACTATCTTGTCGTCTTTAAACGCATAACCTTCTGGAGGATCGAAGCGGATTAATGCACCCGGTTCTAGGTAACGTAAACTACTTGTTGTATAAGTGTAACCCGCTTTAGTTAGTGAGTTATCACGAGAATTTTTAAAATACCCAGTGCAGTTATTAACGTCACTTGTAATTTGTTCCCAAACAGAATTGGTATCTGTAAAAATAATCTTATCAAATTTTGTAATATAGAAATTGTAGGTATCGGCTTGTGTAAACACCGGCTCAATATAATTTCTAATAAAGTTAATAATATCAATCTTGCTGGCAAACTTAAAGGAAAGACTATTTTCAGTTTCTTGTTTATAAACTAACCCGTCATCTGCAAACACGTTAACTTTACTGTAACGTCCGCTGGCATCAATAATATCAAAGTTACGGCTAATTCCACTCGATGTTCTATTGATAGATTTAATTTTTAAAATGTCTTGTGAACCGGTTAATGGTGCAAGATTATAATCTTCACCGGTGATCATTCTGTTTTGTGTATAATATGCAGCTGGCGCATTTGTTCTAATAGAATCAATTGTTTCAGACGCTGAAGAATTGTTAACAGTATATTTTAAACTTAAAGTAATTGTTAATGTATGTGCAACACCTTGCTTGTTAAGATAAGGAACACCGATAGTAATGCCGCGCATGTCAGCTGGGGCAATACTATAAGATAAACCGTTACTTACACGATAATAAGTGCGGAATGCACCTTGTGGTAAGTTACCGTACACTCCATCAGCAAATAATAAATCAACCTTGTCGTTTTGTTTAGTAACAACGCTGTAAATGTTTCTGATATTATTTGCAATACTGTTGTAGGTAATATTGTTACCTGCAAGATTTGACACCTTAGTCCATTCGGCTTGTTGGGCACCGTTAGATGCTAGACCATACAACCATACGTCTGAGTTGTTAATATTCTCAGCATCAATACTAACTTTTTCATTAGTAGTAGGAACTGCAATAGCAAAGTCAGCAAGTTCTAACGAACCTTGCTTGAACATTAAGAAGAATCCGGTGTTAGTACTTCCAGCACCTTTTCCGTCTTGTTTAAAAATATAACCAAGTTGATTACCCGGAACTGGGGATTCTTCGTAAACATCTTCGCTGTCTTTAAATGTAGTGCTAACAAGCTCAAAGCTCATGCTTCTGCCAGCAACTAGTTTGTTGAATGTAAAAATAGGTACATCGTTAGATACTGTGTTAACACGATATTGATCCGATGTAAAACCTTGAATAACTTCTGTACCTTGGCTACGGCCAACTTCAACGTTAGGAACCATAGAGTTATTAAGAACAGAAACAAATTGTTCTAGCCAGTTAGGATTAGTTGGGTCATTCCAAACAATTGTTTGATTGGCTAAGTTCTTACCGTTACTATCTAAAATTGTATCTGTTGTACTAATAGCATCAAACTTCAAGAGTCCGCTGCCTGCAATGTTACGCTTAGAATTGTATGCTAGCATTCTAGCAATGCGTAGAACACTTTCTTTAGTTTCTGCTAATTCAATAAAGTTTTCGCGGCTAGCTAAGTCGATACGGAACGCAAGGCTTTGACCTAGGAAAGCTACGGCATCAATTAAGGCAAGGTATTCAGAACTTTCAATGTAGTCATTGAAATCCTCTGGATAATTTTCACGGAGGTATGTAAGAATTACTCGACGTAAATTCTCAAAGTCATACGATTTAAAATCAGCATTTCTAAATGTCTGATAAATTCTTTTCCAATCTTCCGCTAGGATTAGATTATTTTGCCTTGCTGTTGTTGTCATTTTCCGTTCCTATACTGTATTTACCCAATAAATTAAGTGGGTATTTTATTGTATTCCAAAGCTCTTCTTGTCAAAGTCAAACGTCATTCTTTCGTTAACGTTAAATGGCAAGTAAAGTAAATCTGCACTAATTTGTATTCCCATGTCTGTAGCATCAACGCTAACAGCCTTAACAGCAATTCTCGGATCGTAGTTAATAATTGCTTCTACGTCTTTAGCTATTAATTTTTTAACTTCTTCAGTCATTGGTTCAAATAATAAATCCCAAATAACTGTACCAAAGTCTGGATTTTCTAATTTTTCACCTTTGCGAATATAGAAATGATTCATTAAGTCTTGCTTAACTAAGTCTATATCATAAAGTTTATAATTTGATTTTGTTTCTTTAGAACTAAACCCCTTGTAGGTAAAACTGCCGCTGTTGGCATTGCCCACTGATGCTTTGTTCTTTGCAACTGTTTTTTGATTATATAAGCGATTTGCCATATTATGCGTCCCTATCTGTATTACCAGGTGTTAATAAATTTGGTGCAAGGTTCTCATGCAAGATCCACGGTTCATGCATCGGAACACGTTTCATAATGCTGTTCATAGTTCCGTTTTGATACTTTGCTTTCCAGCCAGCAGTTGTTGCCGTAACTGGATTTTCGTGTGTTCCTAATGCCGTAGCAGCAGGTGCTTCAGCAGCAGGAGATCCGCCGCTGTTTAAGTGTATTTGTGCGCCTGACTGAGCAATATTGCCGCCGGCCTTAATGTTTGTTACGCCGCCGGATGACAGGTTATTGTTTGTTCCGCTCTTAACATTTAGTGCGTTAGTTGTCGTAATGAATCCGTCAGCACCTACTAAAATTTCAGTGTTATTACCAGACTCTGTATGCAATTTGCCACCGGCTTTGATGTTAACATTACGTCCAGCTTCAAAGTTAATATCTCTATCTGCCTTAACGTTTAAATCATTTTCAGTGTGGATACTAATACTGTCTTGAGCGTAAATGTCAATCTTGCCGTTGCTGGTTAATTCAATCCATGTTGTACCTTTAGCATTGCCGATGTAGATTAAATCTTCGCTATTGTGCATCAGAATTTGATGTCCAGTGCGTGTACGGATACGGAAATGTTCACCATACGGAATGTTTGGTGTGCCTTTTTCTTTTTTCAACAAGTCTGCATATTCTGGACTTGCTTCGCCTGCAGGTTTTTTACGTTGGTACTGATCGTCACCGTCGTCCATAACAAACTGTGTGCCGCCCATACGGCTTGATGGCACTGTATTTGTAGATTTTGTCTGTTTCTTGCCAACACTAACACGCTTGGCTCCTTCACGTCTATCATAAGGACCCGGAGTGCTAATACCAAATACCATGCTTGGAGAATTTCTTCTCATGGTGCTTGTTGTAATGCCTCGCACGTCATCTTCTAGCAGCCCTTGCTCTAAGTAAACATCAGCAATTGGATGTACCGGACGTTTAACTTTGTCCATGTCTGCACCAGTTGTGCTTTCGTTAGCAAGACGATTAATCTCAGCAACTGGCAAATATTGTGTGGCAGTATTATTGTACTTTGTTTTATCTTCTTTTGAGATATCAACAACGGTAGTAGCTCCGATAGCAGGCACCATATGGTTTGCAAATCTATCAGGAACGCAAGCAAGCCAAAATCCTTCTGCAGGGTTTCCTTCAACAAACATGCACAATACAGTTGCACCCACATCCGGCGGTACAAAGCTCATGCCATATGACTTTTGTGCATCGTCCCAGCCGGCTTGTGTTCCGTTCTTTGCTTGAGTGTTGTTACCTTGGTTGTCGTAGCCAGTTACACCATAGAATGGTGGGGCATACTTTACAATGTAAGATTGGGTGTTATCGTTAATCGAGTTCCCAGTTGAACGAAGTAAAGTTACTTCTAAACTTCCCATAAAGGACGGATCCATGTGTCCTACAATACGAGCCATATAGATGCCCTTGTCTAGCTTTGCTGACTGATTTTCGGGCTGTCTAGTATTTTCTGCCATTAGGCTTCTCCAATTTTAATATCAAGGATCCGGAGGTATGTAACCATCTGATTCTGTGTTTGTTTCGACCGGCTTGTCTGGTTGATTTCCAGGAACAACTGCAAACGGTTTGGTATCTGGTTGTATATTCGAACCGCTTCCTTCGAAGTCGCTTGGTTGTTTCTGCATTCTAGCCAATTGAAGCACCTGTCTAAATACGCCATCTTTAAATGTGCTTTCGACTTTAATAATTTTAAAAATTCCGCTAAACGGACTTACTGCTGTACCTTTAAAGTTATATAATCCCTTTTCCGGTAATACATCTGTTGGAGTTCTAAATGTAATATAGATATAAACATCTGAACCATCGTAGGTCATAGTGCCATCTGCATTAATTCCGTCTTGATACTCTGGCGCAAAGTAATTATTAATGCTGCTATCAACTAGGTAATACGGATCACCTAAAATTTCCAAGTTTGCTTTGATCATGTCGCCGCTGGAACCTTTTAAGAACGCATCTTGGAATTGTGCCGCTACTCTTTTCTGAACAGTTTCTTCACCGGTGGCATTTGGTTTGCCATCGTCGATGGTTTTACCAACTGGCGCTGCACCAGTCCTAGATACTAATCCTGCTTTCTTAGTATCGCAATTAATTTCTGTAGATGGCTCTGCATCAGTTGCTGTATTTTGTGTACCTTTATTAACAATACTTCTACTATTTTGTTCTTTGCCTGCTTGAACTCCGGTAAAAAACATATTATTAAATTGTAAATCAAACTTAATAATATCTTGATTTTTTCCTGTGTAGATATAGTTGTAATTTTTTACAATCTTTTTAGTTAGTTGATTATAGCCCGGCGGAACTGCACCAGGTGCTGAGAAAATACTAGAGTGTACCTTATAAGGAATTACTCTATAAATGATGTTTTTAGCATAGTCGCCTCGACAACTGTCAAATCCTTTTAGTTGGATTTGAACGTCTACCTTAAACCACCAAACTTCGCCCGTTGGAGTTTTCTTTGCTTCGTCAAACACCGAGTAAACATACTTGCTGCTCATGATAACTGAAGTAATCATTTGAGTAATAGTTTGCCCTTGCGAAAACATCAATGTTCTAGCATTCGGACTAATCTTTATACTTCCTCTATCGATAACACCGGTACTAGAATCAAATACATCTCCTTCGTCAGACATAGGGTATGTACCGCCACTTTTAATATCAAAATCTAATGTACTTTGTCCAATTGCGTTAGCACCAAACAATTCAGGAGGCGCTGGATCTGTTCCCGGCAACGGATTGCCATCGTCATCGTTAACAATTTTTATTGCCCTATCTGGAGTTGCTGGTTCCGCTGGCGGTGGATTATCCGAAGGGCTCGTTGGAAACCAAACAAAGTATTGATCAGCAAGGTCCTGCTTGCGATCAACTACTAGTTGCTTTTGTTTGTTATTAAGAACGTTAGTTAAACTTTTCTCGCCGCTAATTAGGACTTCCTTAACGCTGCCGCCTTCTAGATTAATATCAGTATACACTTGATTGATTAATGCACTATATCCTAAATGGCTGTAAGGCACTGCTTCAACTTTATAAACGCTGCCCTGTTCGTTAACATCAAATGTTACCTTTTTCAACTTACAAACATAATACTTAGACAATTTCTCTTGTCCTTTCATAGGTTGCCCAGTTTCGTCGTACCCTTGGAAATCTAATCTTAGAAGGTATGGACAGTTGTCCATGTAATTTGCGTAACCTGCATTAATAGCAGCAACCTGCATACTTTCTAAAAGCAAACCCATACTATAAGGTTCGTAAATATCCCACGAAAAGCTAATAGCGGTGCTATTACCTGCCTTTGTAGATGCAGCTAAGTGGGACATCATAGTAAAGTTGTTAACATAATACTCAGGAGCGCCGGAATCAGTGCGAACACGCTGACTGTCGTATCGGCCTGCTGATGAAAATACAATGTCTTTTAACGCACTTGGCTTTCCTCGATAGCTAAACGGATTATTAAATTGTTCCGGAGTTAACACAGCAAACGTCCATAACGGAGTATACGATGCAAATTTTTCCAACGGATTCATGTAATGTTGGATATTAGAACTTGCATCGCCGCCGCTTGTGTTCCCACTAAATCCAGCAAAGCCAATATTTTGATTGCCTGAAAGAAATGATATTGCAGATGAAAAATCTTTGATGCCCGTAGTGACCGCAGCAACGCCTTGATTAATTGACGTTGCTAAACTTGTTAAGCTAGATACTGCGGAGCCGTCCGGTTTTTTAATTGTAATGTTCCCACCGGTGTCTCTAGCAGAGGTAGTACCGTCCGAATAAGTTATTAATCGAGATCCGTCGTCGAACTTTTGTACTATTCCTGAAAGATCGTATTGAGTTGCCACCTTATACTCCTAGATATCTTTCAAGGTTAACTTTCTTTGGAAGAAAAATTACTTTCCCTGGTAAAAAGTCAAATATAGGATCTCGCAAGACACTCATGTTGCGCTGAACAAACACCCACCATAATTTCGAATCACCGTACACATCATATGCTAATAAATCTGGGCGATGTTTGTAGTGAGCTTCGATAGTATATGAATAATCATCGGCCTCAACAGGCACCGGGCGAATCTTGAGTAACTCAAGGTACATATTATTTTGTGGGGTAAATGCCCAAGGGCTGGATTTAGAATATGAAGCCATATTAGATCATTCCTACTTCTTTGCCCTTGGCAAAGTTTTCTAAGCTGAATCTGCGTAAACGTTCTCTGTTGTATATTGGCGATACGGTAACACTAATTGTTGACATCACCGGAACCCAAGTTGGCTCGCCATATGACGAACAACGAATGTAGTTAGTGTCGTCTTTTAAATCAACTGAAAAACTCTTAATGATTACAGGAACAGAATTGAATACCATCGAACCATATCCAGTAAGTTGACAAATAATTGGAGGATTACCTGCATACTGTCCTTGTCCGTAGAACATCTTTGTTGCGGTTCTTAAGAACATAGTAGCGGCAATCCAATAAGCTGCATCGTTTTCTGTTTCACACGAGAACTCTCCGCTAATTTGAATATCTTCAACTTGACTGTTCTTGTATGCCTGGAATGGAAAGTTATTATGTGTTGGGTCAACTTGCGTATAGTTTGCCTTTGTTGACACAGTGATGTTTGGCAAATATGGCCAAACAAGTCCGTTAGTGTTTACAAGTCTGCTAAATGTTCCAGACCCAAACAATGTATTGAAGTCGCAGTTTAATCGTACACGCCAATCATTAGCAGCTACAGGTGTTACTTTAACCTGTGCTCCAGTTTGTTGGAATAAGTCTGCACCACTAGGAATGTTTTTACCGCGGAATAAGCTCAACAAGTTATTAATTTGTCCAGCTGCTGCTGAAATGTTTCGAGCAATGCTTAATAATCCTGATCCTAGTCCGCCTGCTGTAGCAACGCCGCCGGTGATTGCACCAATGCCATTACCAACAGTTGCAGCAATATTACTAACAGACCCCGCAATTCCACTAACCGAACTAGTAATGTTACCTAACGCACCTTGTGCTCCTGCTACTAGATTCTGGGCGCCACCTGGCAAGTTAACATTGCCCATTGCGCTCTTTGCATCTGCTAATGTTGCGTTTAATCCGGTGCCCATAGAGTTTAAACCGGCAGTTGCACCGTTTAATGCGGATCCGATTCCGCCACCTAATTGGTTAACTTTGTCAGTTAATGCTGAAGTATTAAGTTCTGAGGCAATACTTCCTGTGCCTGCGGTAAGTGATTTAAACGCATCTCCAGCAGACGATGCAGCAGAGCTAATCGAGCTCGATGCTTGTGTAATAAGTTGTGCTAATGGGTTCGGTGGTAGCGACATAATGGATATCTTTTCCCTGTTTAATCTATTTATTTCTTTAAAAATGTGCTATTATATAAGTACTAGAGGATTCTAAACTAATGTCGATAACTACACCACCGAAGATTAAGTACTTAACAAACAAAGATTTACTAAGAGAAATACACCTAAGCAAGAACACATACTGTTCATTTTTGCAACCAGAATATTCGGAATATGACTTAATTGTTCCTAATTTGGACAAGCTCAATATCCGTACAATTGCAGAAGCTAAACGAAATAAAGCAGCAATGCTCAGTAAACGAGCACACATCGAAGCACAGCTAAAAGATAAGAAAGCTTCAGCTAAAGATTTCGAAATTGATTACAAAAAAATTCAAAAGCAGGATCTTGTATTTAGGGTTATGACTTTTGAACATATCCCGCTGGCGCCTGGACGAAAAAAGACGCTAAAGAACACAGCTGATAGTCACGAAAAGATTAACTTTCCTCCATTTCAACATTGGAAATTTGACGAAAACGACAATTTGATTTGTGTTGGCAAAAGTCACTGGAAAGGTGATATTACGTTAGGCGAATTCTGCAAAGAACACGGACGCATGACTGATAATCTAGCCCGCATGTTCTTAAAATTGTGTGAGCGTTATGCTACTAGAGGCAACGTTCGTGGCTATACTTATAACGATGAAATGCGTGGGCAAGCCATTTTACAATTAACACAAATCGGTTTACAGTTTGATGAAAGTAAATCCAATAATCCCTTTGCTTATTATACTGCTGCTGTTACAAATTCGTTCGTGCGGATCATTAACATTGAAAAACGAAACCAAAACATTCGAGACGATATTCTTGAGATGAACGGAATGAATCCTAGTTGGACTAGACAGAACGCAGGAGGTGGTAGCGGACCAGTTGTTACTACGGACTCCGGAGGTGGCGATTGGGATTGACTTTGTGGTTACAAATATTGTAAACTAACAAAGGAGACCATATGTCATTATTCAAAAAAGTAGCTTGTTTCACCGATATACATTTCGGTTTAAAATCAGGAAGTAGAACACATAATCAAGATTGCGAAGACTTCGTGTCTTGGTTTTGTGACACGGCTAAAGCCGAAGGTTGCGAGACTGCAATCTTCTTAGGCGATTGGCATCACAATCGAAGTACTACCGATGTGAGTACAATGAACTATACTGTCAGTAATTTAGAGAAGCTTAACAACAGCTTTGAAAAAGTATACGTCATTATGGGCAATCACGATGAGTTCTACAAAGACAAACGTGAAATTCACAGTCTAGAATTTGCTAGATTGTTCCCTAACATTCATGTAGTCAACGAAACTATTAACGAAGGCGATGTAACTATCATGCCTTGGTTAATTGGAGACGAGTGGAAGACAGTTCCGCATCTAAAAAGTCGTTATGTGTTTGGACATTTTGAATTACCGTTGTTCTATATGAACGCTATGGTACAAATGCCAGACCACGGACAGTTACAAGGTTCACATTTTACTAATCAAGAGTATGTTTTCAGCGGACATTTCCACAAACGTCAAAGCAGTGGTAACATTACCTACATCGGTAATGCTTTTCCGCACAACTATGCAGATGCAGGCGATGACGAACGGGGAATGATGATTCTCGAATGGGGTGGCAAACCAGACTATCGTGCTTGGCCTGCTCAACCAACGTTCAGAACATATAAGCTAAGTCAGATTATCGATAACCCAGACGGGCTATTAAAAGAAAAGATGCACTGCCGTGTAACTATCGACTTACCTATTAGCTTTGAAGAAGCAAACTTCATTAAAGAAACGTTCATGCCACAGTACAATTTGCGTGAACTAATGCTAATTCCAGAAAAAGCAGAAATCACCGAAGGAGCATCAACTCCTGCAGACTTGTCATTTGAAAGCGTAGACACAATTGTTATGAATCAGATTACAAATATCGATTCAGCGACATACGACAAAACATTATTATTGGACATTTACCATAACCTATGATTAAGATTAAGAATTTAACTGTCAAAAACTTTATGAGTGTGGGCAACCAAACTCAAGCAGTAGACTTTGACAAAGGCCAGCTTACTCTTGTCTTGGGAGAGAACTTAGACTTAGGCGGTGACGACTTAGGCGCACGTAATGGTACTGGTAAAACTACCATTATCAACGGGTTAAGCTATGCTATCTACGGACAAGCCCTAACTAACATTAAACGTGATAACCTTATTAACAAGATTAACAGTAAAGCTATGTTAGTTACTGTTAGTTTTGAGAAAGATGGACAAAGTTATCATATCGAGCGTGGGCGTAAGCCAAACGTATTAAAGTTTAGCATCAACGGGCACGAACAAGAGGCAGCTGATCAAGACGAAAGTCAAGGCGATAGCAGAGAAACACAAAAAGAAATCGAAAAAGTGTTTGGTATGAGCCACGAGATGTTTAAACACTTATTGGCTCTTAACACTTACACTGAACCGTTCTTATCAATGAAGGCAGGTGATCAACGTGCTATCATCGAACAACTCTTAGGTATTACAATTCTTTCAGAAAAAGCAGAAGCGTTGAAAGAAAGCATTCGCATTTCTAAAGATTCTATTGCTACTGAAAACACACGTATCGAAACAATTAAAATTTCCAACGACAAGATTCAACAAAGCATTGATGCCCTTGAACGTAAGCAACGCATGTGGGAAGAACAACACGAAACTAGTGTTACTAACCTTGCTAAAGCCATTGACGCATTAATGCACATCGAGATTGATGAAGAAATTCAAGCTCACCGTGCGTTGGAAGCATTTAATACCAAACGTAAAACTATCAACGAGTTAAACAGTTGGGTCAAACGCTGTGAGTTAGACGAAGTTCGAGAACAAAAACTAATTGAAACTCTTAAAACAGAGATTGCTAGTCTTGAAAATCATACATGCCACAGTTGTGGACAAGGGTTTCATGACGAGAAGCAAGTTGCACTATTAGAAAAGAAACGTAAAGATTTACAAGAAGCCGCGCTCCAAGCTCTAGCAACCAATTCTCAATGGGTAGAACATACCGCCGCACTTAAAGACTTAGGTGAGTTAGGTGATTGTCCATCGGTAACCTATGATAGTTTAGAACAAGCATTAAATCACAAGAACACACTTAGCGGTCTTGAACGTGATTTAGAAATCAAGTGTGCAGAAACAAATCCGTATGCTGAACAAATTGAAGAATTGAAACACACAGCCGTTCAAGAAATTGACTGGAGTGCTGTTAACGAACTTGCTCGTGTTAAAGAACATCAAGAATTTTTATACAAGCTGTTAACAAATAAAGATTCGTTTATTCGTAAGCGTATTATTGATCAAAACTTGAGTTACTTAAACACAAGACTAACTTACTATCTAGATAAAATCGGATTGCCACATTCTGTACAATTCCAAAACGATTTATCTGTAATGATTACACAGTTGGGACAAGACTTAGACTTTGATAACTTGTCACGAGGTGAACGTAACCGTTTAATCCTATCGTTGTCATGGGCATTCCGTGATGTATGGGAAAATTTATATCAAAGCATCAACTTATTGTTTATCGATGAATTAGTCGATAGTGGTATGGATGCTAGCGGTGTGGAATCTAGTATCGCAGTATTAAAACGAATGACTCGCGAAAGTAATAAGAACGTATTCTTAATTTCACATCGTGACGATTTAACAAACCGTGTAAATCACGTTTTAAAAGTTATCAAAGAAAACGGATTTACAAGTTATGCAACAGACATTGACATTGTAGAATGACAACAGAAGCTCATGACAAACTAATAGAAGCCTTCCAAGAGTATTTTAAGTGGCAGGACAAGTTCTTTTATAACGGCTCAGATATGGCCGCTATAAAAGCTCGCTATTGGTTGTCTGAGATTCGCAATCAGGCAAGTACTAGGCGTGTAGAAATACAAGAAATTAGGCAAGAACGTAAAGCAGCCAAGAAAGGCAAGCTAGGGAGACCACCTAAGATAACTAGTTGATGCAATGGACCTATCAAAATACAATAGTCGAAGATTTACCTGAAGATTGTATTGGGTTTGTGTATCTAATCACTAACATTATCTCTGGTAGAAAATATATAGGCAAAAAATTAGCAAAGTTTTCCAAGACTACATATAAAACTGTAAAATTGAAGAATGGAACTAAGAAGAAAAAGAAGATTCGAAGTAAAATTGACAGCGACTGGCGCGATTATTATGGCTCTAGTCCTAATTTAACTAAAGATATCGAACAATTAGGCACAGAAAACTTCTCCAGAGAAATCCTATACTACTGCAAATCTAAGGCAGAATGCAGCTACATCGAGGCAAGAGAACAATTTTCCCGTAAAGTTTTAGAAAGCGATGACTATTACAACGGGCATATACAAGTTCGAGTACACGGCTCTCACATACTAAAATCTTAAAAATAACGCTTATTTCTAGACACACGCACTACACTAAACACACACTAGGCTCAATAATTCCAGGCAAAATACAGCGGTTTTTTACAGCTCGCACCAGCTAATATCGGGTGCCCAAGACAACTGGACCACGGGTCACAGGGACGGAAAACTACGCCGCAGTAGTGCTCAGCAACTATCCTTAACAGGACGACGATCACAAAACGCCAGTGATTTTGCTGTTTGAATAGAGTAGATGAAGGCTAAAATGAAGGGAGAAAAACCCTTAGGTTAATGTATATGTTAGCGTATGTGCATTAATCCACCGTTGGAAATTAAGACAAAGCTCGAGGTACCGGCTAACCGCCTCTGTAATCGCTTTAACGCTAAGTGTTCTGTGCAACTCACATAATGCTTCTTAACCCTTGTCTGGGTTAAGTGTGACTGAACAATCTACATAATACTTAAAACTGCTTCGCAGTAAATAATATCTCTATATAAGAAAATTCGTTGAGCGATAAGCGATAACGAATGTGAGCTTCAGCTCACAGACTGTAATAAATATACAATGTTCGGACTTATACAAAAATGAAAATAACTGACTTAATAGTACAAAACAAAACTCAAGTTGATGAAGCTCCTATGGGATTCTTAAAGACTATGGGTAATAAAGTAGCATCGACTTTTGGTAGTGGACAAGCTCAAGGGCGTTTAGATACTGGCAAAATTGCTAATAGTCTTAAGAACGAGTTTGATGTATATCTAGGTAAAACCGGACAAGAGCCAACTGGGGAAATGATATTAGGTTTCCTTAAGAGCAAAGGATATCCAACAGCTGGAGCAGAGAAAGTACTCAAAGCCGCTCCTGCTCCTGGCATTTTAGATAAAGTAGGTGGTGCTGTTAAAGATATTGCCGGCGCTGCTGCTGCGGGTGCTAAAACACAAATGGCTAAAGATGCTGAACCTGCTCAACAGCCACAACAAACACCAGCTGCCCAGGCAGCGCAACCGGTAGATCCAAATGCTGATCCTGCAGGAAGAGTTGATCCTACTATGGATCCTGAACAACCACAAGCTGCACCTGCTGCAAAACCTGAACCGGGTGCAGCAGCATTTGGACAAATGGCAAAACAACTAGGTGCTCAGGGCGAAAAGCCAGCAACTAGTCCAGTTCAAAAGCCAGTGGCTGCACAACCTGCACCGGCTCCTGCTGCACAAACACCGGCAGCAGCACCACAAGCAAGCCCTACAACAGCACAACAACCACAACCTGGTAACAAGGCACTAGGACCTAAAGGTCGTGCAACGTTGGCACGTTTAGGAACTCAAAAACAAAAACGTGAACAGCCAAAACAAGGCGCATTAGACTTAAACAGTCGTAACCCACTTGGTAAATCTGTATTCGAACAAAACTTAAACTTCTTTAGAATGCTTAAAGAAGGGTTAAGTGCTAAACAAATAGATGCAATGTTCTTAGCCGCTGCACAAGACAAGGCAAGAATGGGTGATCAAAGTGCTGCTCCATCACAAGGCGGAGCTCAAGCACCAGCTGGTGCTCCTGCTACTAAAGCAAAACCTGATAAAGATCAAGTTGTAGAGTTTGATGGTGAACAATATAAATGGTTAGGCGCACAATGGCAAAATCTTAAGACAGGTAAAGTTGCTGAAAAGGGAATCGTTCCTCAATTAAACAAACTTGCCGGTGTTGGTGCAAGTGCTCCTGCACAAGGCGGCCAAGTTGCTCCCGGAGCAACACCTAACGGCGCACAACAACAAGGTGAAAAACCTGGTGCTACATTATCACAACCTAATGGGGGCGCACAGCAGCCAGGCGGCGATGTATCAACTGGCATGGACCATATTCGTGCAGCATACGACGGACTTCGCGGAGCAAGTTACGGTGCTAGCGATCCGGATAAGGGTAAAGTAGGCAAAGCATTAAAAGACACATCAGGCCGTGTACCACAGAATATTATGTCTCAGCTTAACAAACTAAGCGATGGTCAGCGTAAACAACTTAGAAAAGAATTGGACAAGGGTTAATCAAATGAAGTTAACACAAATTTTAGAAAGCAAACAACAACTCTTAGAGCAACATCGCAGAAAAGGGTTAGTTACTCTTGTCGAATCCTGCCAAGGCTTAGACAAACAACAACGTCAAGTTGTTGAAGGCATCTACAAAGAACTATTGCCATTAATTGAAGCTGCAATGAGCCCTGAACAAATTAAACAATTGTTTGGTGAGGTTGAAAAGGGTGTAGCTGCTGGCGGCAACAATCGCACTATGCTTGGCAAAGGTAAAGATACTGCTGTAAAAGCCAACGAAATTATCAACAACATTGGTAAATGGTTACAGAACACAACTCCTGTTCAAGCATTTGATCAGAAGTTTGAAGATTTAAAACAAAAGATTTCCGCTGGGCTAGGTGACGATAGCAAAATTAAAGCAGGCATTGAGAAAATGGGTGCGTTTGCTAAAGAGAATCCCGGCAAGACAGCAGCCATCATTGGTGTGTTAACCGCTATTGCTGCTATTGCAGGAGGACCAGCAGGCGGCGCTATTGCCGGTCAAGTACTTAAAGGTGCTACAGAATTACTTAAAGGTGAAAAACTTTCAACAGCAATTGGTAAAGGTGCTAAAGCTGCTGCAATTGGTTGGCTTACAGGCAAGGCAGTTGACTTCATTGGTGATGCGTTATCTAAACCAATTCAAATGGTTGCTGATAAAACGAACCCGGAGGTATTGACTGCAACATACACTGATAGCATTTCAGAAATCGGCGGCAAGTTTGGAAATAGATTTGGTGATTTCACTACAGGTCAATTAGTAGGTAGAACCGAAGACGTTCGAAACATTGGCAGCGTTTATACAGATGCCGTTCAGGCATGGAAAGCTGGCGACATGCAACAAGCATCAATTGGTTTCCAAACTGCACAACAAATGGCAGATAAATTAACTGATCCTGCGTACTTGGCAGAATTAGGTGCAGAACAAGCTAAAGCACAACAATGGGCAGATGCCGCAAAAAGCACAGCAGCCTTCTTTGGTCGTATGGGGGAAGTTGCCCAAGGTGCTGCTACTGGCGTAGCAAGCAATGAACCTAAGAAAGAAAGTCGAATCTATAAAACTAAAAAGTTGTCTGAAGGTCAGGTTTACATGTTGTTTAACCGAATGGACATTGCTCAAGACTATCTTGCAGAAGCAGGTTTCTTAAGCAAAGCAGGTTCTGCAATTAAAGGTGCTGTAAAAGGCGCAGCAGGTGCAATTGGTAAGAAGCTTTCTACAGTTGGTAGCAACTTAACAAACAAAGTTACCGCAGACAAATTAAATTCAGCTTGGCAAAAAGCAGGATCACCGACTGATTCGGACGATGTGTATAATTTCTTAACACAACAAGGTGTTAGCCCAGAAGTTATTAAACCAGTGTTTGATACAATGAAGTTGCCTAGTCCTAAGGCAGCACAGCAGGCATGGGACAAACCAGAAGCTGGGCAAGATGCTGCACCAAGTAGTCAAACTCAAACACCTACAACAACTCCAGATGGTAAAGACGTTGCCGGATTAGCAACTACTGATCAAGGGCAACCGCAAGCACAACAAGGCGGAACACAAGCTGCTCCACAAGGCGATAGTGCTGCTCCTGCAATTGATGTAGTTCAGTTAGCTGCGGAGATTAAATCGGCTAAACCTGATATTGTTAGTGATGTTAAAGCAATGCTTGATGCTGCAACTGCACCTGTGAAAAAGCCTGCGTAATGCAGGCTTAAAAGAAAGGTAATCCGCTTTTCTTAGTTGTTTCTAAATTGTCTTTAATTATTTCTCCGACAATCATTCGATCTTCGTAACTCATAGCCATTGCCTCCGAGTACGCTAAACCTCTCATATACCAGCAGATTTTTAGAACATCTTTTTTGATGTCCCTGGCCTGCTTGTCGAGTTGTTCAACATACTGTAGGATCTCCGGCCTAGGGAGAGTTAAGATCCTACTGCGAAAAAATTTGCTTGATCCATAGTAACTGGCATTTCAAATACATGGTTACATTCTTCACAGGTAACACCTTCTACTTTTAATTCAATTTGTTTTTTCATGTTTTGAACATGCTCGTTAATTGTATTAAAAACATCTTTAGGTGCATTAAGAATAAATTCTTTAATCATTGCAGGGTCTTCAACAATACCTTCCGGTGATTGTATTTTAAAGATAGATCCTGCAACAACATCTACGGTAAGTTCTGTTAATTTAACAAAACTCTCTCCAAATTTTTCAATTTTGATTTCGTCTGACATGTTGTCGTCATTGACGATATTAAAAATCTTTTGTTGCTCTAACGACTTTAATGCAACTTTAGTAGATTCTTGATAAGTGTACGGACGAATAAAAACAATTAGCGGTCCGATTTGTAATTCACTTTGGTAATGGAAGTTTGCATAGTTTTCAATATAACGTACTAAGTTTAAATTGTAATCGTTATGGTGTCCGCAGCTAGGACAATTAGCACCGACTTCCATTTGTTCACCGTAAGTAGCGACACGGATAGCAATAAGAACAGCATCAACGTCAATGCTTGGCATCTTCCAAGGTTCTTTGATCGAAGGTACACAGCTTTTAATAACTTCAACGGTTGCTTGCCCGTTCATTAATGCATCTGGAGTTTTAAACATTAGTTCGTCTTTAGCAGTCATGGCGTACACTGCATACTCGCTATTTTGACTAGTGTCTAATGCGTTAGGACCGTAAAATCTGCCCTCGCTAGGCAACCGAATATAAATTTTAGGTTGTCTAAAATAATTTGCCAGTGGATTAACACTAGATTTTGGTAATTGTTGAGGGATGTCTTGTTCAGCCATGTTTTTGTCTCCGATAAATAACTTGTGTACTGATATATTTATATACGCACTTTTCTGGGATTTTAATATATGGCAGAAGTAACCGGCGATTTAGGCGGTCAACCTATAGAGCTTAATAATGCAGCAACAGAGTCAACTCTTAGAGAGTTGGTTAATGCCATGGGCATGATGGCTGTTAAGCTAGGTACAAAAGCTAAGAGTCAAGCAGAATTAGAAAAAGAATTAAAAAAATTCCAAGAGCAAGTTAAAAAAGCTACAGATACTACTAAGGATCTAACTAAAGAGCAGAAAGAAGCTATCGCCACTGCTAAGGAAAAAGCAAAGAAAGAAGCAGCTGAACTAAAAGCTAGAGAAGAATCAGCTAAGAAAACCTATGCTATGGCTAAAGGTTTACACGAATTTGGACAAGCGACATCGAGAGTTGTATTGGGCATGACGAATTTATTAAGCTCGTTGTCTAATGTAGGAAATAGCATGACATCTGCTGCATCAACAATGAACGCTATTCCTATTGTTGGCGGCGTTCTTGCAGGGGTGTTTGGTGCAGTAGCAGAAGCTTCGGAGAAATTATTAAAATCATATCAACAAGCTGCTACAGTTGGTGTGACATTTGGCGGCAGTATGTCTAGTATGGTTAATGCTGCTAGTGGTGCAGGTTTAACTATTGATCAATT
>ERZ1034365.21-NODE-21-length-78545-cov-4.325062_pt1 | contig 78545 bp, 60 predicted proteins | sample MGYA00520615_ERZ1034365 | MGnify/ENA primary metagenome ERZ1034365 (study PRJEB33736, sample SAMEA104284505) | Azolla filiculoides | biome: Urban; feature: Water surface; material: Ditch water | place: Netherlands | collected 2015-10-28 | depth 0-0.1 m ...
ACGGAATGAAATGATTCAATATAATCATAGAACATAATCATAATATACATGAATACGGTTGCCAAAGAAACTACATTAGATTCAGGAAAAACTATTCCAACTGGATATAAAGAACGAGGATTATGGTTTGCACAAGAATTCTGAGAAACCCTTCAATATCATATTCAGAATTTATTAAGATTTTGTGAACATCTCCCAAAAAGTCAGGCTATATCTTATTCAGAAATAACAGAAGATAATTTTGTACATGCTCACTATGGAAAATTTGCGATTTTTTTTCCAGTAGAGAAAATTCTACAAAAAATTCCACCAGCAGATTGGATGCATCAATATAGTATTGAAATAGATAACAAGGAAGTGATATTAGATAGTTGAATTCAGGAAGTATGAACTTCAACAATCAAGAGGGTCAATGGTCAATTGGAAACAAGGAGTGAGAGAATTCTTGGAAAACTCCTTCCAGAACGCATTTTATGAAACAATGCAACTTCCAGAAATACTATCATCAAGCGAATGATCCGAGTTCGAAAAAATTGAGTGTAGATATAAATAGTTACTTAAATCGGGAAAAAGCATTAATACAGTTGGATTGTGTTTCTTTGTTTCGTACCTTCGTACAAATAGCTCTATCATGCTTTCTTATGGCTAAAATAAGATATAAACGGTCAATCTTATAAATAAGTTCGGTTCTGCAAGCAATATTTTTGTCATCATGAAGTTCATCACAATAATAGAGTATTCATTCCAAAGTTTCAGAATCAGAGGATGAACTAATAACTTGTTTCATAAGAGTCAAAATACACTCATCAAGAACTGATATTTTATGAATTTTCTTACAAAGAGGAATACTATTATTCGTTACGGCATTCGTAAAAAATATCTGGTCTATACATTCTGCCTGTCTTTCCGGAGAAATAATTTGTTTACATAAAATTTCACTCGATTGGGTTGTTCATTTTTTATAAATCACCTCGTCATAACAGTCTCGTCGAAAGATTCCAGTTCCTATTTCAGAACATTGTTTTTCATCTGAGGCAACAATTGCCTTTCGAATCATAGAAGCATCATGAACACGTTCTTCTTGTTTTTTCAATGCTTGTTCAGTATAAGCTTGACTCACTGTTTTATCTTCAGAAAATTGAATTGGATTCACCAAAATAGGGTCAACAATTTTTTCTTTACTAGAAAAAAAACAACCTGAAAGTGATAAAAGAATAAGTATAGATACAAATAGTTGCATAAATAAAAGTAAATATTACCAGCTAATGTCTTTAAAGCCAGTTGGTGGATTTGGGATAACTCTTGAATCGTATTCAAGAACAAATGAATTATACTCAGATCAAGATGGAACAGTAAGTGATGGTAATCAGGTTACTCCATTATAATATCGAAAATGATTAAAGTCATATTGATAAGCTGTACTTGAATTACATCATGGAGCATCATACGGACATTTTGCAATATATTGTGGTGATCAACCTATTGTATTATTTGCTATGAGTGTACCAACAAAATGGAGTTGATTTTCCTTTTGTTGAGGGAGTGTATATGATCAACATCCAGGTCAAAAAGTTTCACCACAATCGCCAGAAAATAATGTTTTATCAGCATACATAACAAGTGCAATATCAGTAACTCATGATCCAATATAGATATTTCCACCATTTCAGTTTTCATCTTTTAATGCAATTAATCATTTTGGAGTAGAACGTGAAAGATCTATAGGTATATCTCAATTAATATATACATCTTGGCCGTAGATGATAAGTGTCTCTTTTGTTTTTCCAGCCTGTGTCCAAGTTCATGGTCATCCTATTTGAAAGAATGAAGCAGGTTCATGATACCAGTATGATCCATCCGCTAAATTTATATTAGAGGTATCTGTTCATCGGGTAAGCAGTGCCACATTTTTTTGAACTAACAAACGAACATCTTGCTTTGTAATCGTTCATACCGGTTCTACTAAGCTTTGATCAGTAGTCACAAATATATTATTATGATTTGTTCTTCCTATAATATGAACTCCTGAAAAAGATAATCACGCCTGTAAAATTGCGTTAGCAGTTGCCTGAAAACTTGGATATGCAATCCGGATTCAACCTGAAAACTCATAATATATCTCAGATGAAAACTGAAGTGGAATATATGTCCCACTCAATATCGATGTAGAAAGAGCAGGACGAGCTTGAAATGGATAGAATGATCCTGTAAAAAGTATATTTGTAAGACTAAATACAATATTGGACGCTCCTTTTAATGAACGATCACAATACGGATTTCATCCATATTGATATGTCCCACTTCCATCAAGATATCCGCTACACTCTGTATAGGTATCCATTGTTCAACCGGACATTTCTACAAATGTAATACCAGAATCAGTATATTCATTACTTGCTCATATAATATTACTTATATACACTTGATTAATATCAGCCGTTCATGTATGGATCAATTCTCATTCCAAATAAATAGGAGCACCAGCATACATATATCCGCCAGTAAAATTATTCACTCGAGCAACTTGAAACAATGGGTCGAATCGCAATGCACCTGTATTTATAAGAGATGATATATCTATAATTGATGTCTCACCCATTCATGTACCAGAAACAAGAGAGACAATCTCATATTTCATTGATACAAGTCGAATATTATTTCAACCACTTCAAGCCCAAGGATATGCCACTGAAGTTGGAGCATAAGAACTCATGGGTATAACGTAATCTCCTGATACAAAAAAACCTCATGTCAGAAAATTTGCTCATTCATTTTGCCAAATACCTCAAGTAAGTATCGAATCTCAAAATATACCTAGTCAAAAATCATTATATCAGAAACGAATAGCTGATCATGAATTACTTCATGCAGCTCAAACAAGATCATACATAGGACCTGATTCAAGTTGATTTAATTTTACGTCATTTTCTATACCAACGGAAAGTCGAATTCACTTTATACCATCTATAGGAATAACTGGATTTCCGTATTTATCCCGCAGTCGAAGTACTGCTAAAAATTCAGAAGTTCCATCAGCAGCAGTTGATGTGGTGGTCAGAATATTATTAAATGGGTCGAGTGGATCTTGAAAAGGATAAGTAGTAAGATATGATGTATCCCCTGTTGTTTCACATCCACCAGTATAAATACTTAACTGACAAGCTCATGAAAGGAATGGTGTAGAAGTAGGTTCTCACGCATAAATTCGAGTCGTTCCTGTCATAATCCATCCATCTGGAGTTTTAATTTCATAATAATAATCACCAGCACGTCGAAAATCATGATTAATGGTTGGCGGATTTCATGAACTTACAGGAACGATATAAGTATATAATGATCCTCCTGTCCAGGTTTCTATTTTAACATTCCAATCACCAGCACCATATCAACTTCCATAAAATTGTGGCATATTTACTATTTTTGCATCATCGGTAGTTCCACTCATTGCATAGTTACACAATCCTCATGGAGGAGGGGTAACTGAAGCATGAATTCATGATAGACTTAAATATCATGCTGCAGGACTCCATGCATATCAAGAAAGCATTTGTGTTTCAGGAATATAATCAACCTTACAAGAACTTCCACAGATAGCATCTCAAAAAAGTATCCATCCAACATTTTCTCACCAGGCATATCAAGTTACTGTTCAAGTATTTATATACGGGTTGGGCATACCGAGATTTACCTTTACTCTATCGACAGTCATAACATCAAATGTTATCCATCAAACTCAAGCGGAATATATGTCTCAATAAAATGCTGTATCAGTAATACCTGATCATATTCTTGGTTCAATATAGGTAATACCTGTATCTGGGTCTGTCCAACCCGTTAATGTATTAATAGTTGGTTCCCAATTCCAAATAGTGGATCCACCAAATAATGAATCCTTTCAATCAATTCAAAAATCATCAATACTCGTTCATAATATACCAACTCCATTCAGGTCTTTTGATACAGTAAGCATACCCGTACAATAGGTATGATCATAAATAATATCTCCCCATGATACAGATGAAAGTGAGAAAAATGGAAGAAGAAAAAATGGAAGAAATACTATCGTTCTAAAGAGTACCATAATAAAAAGGATAACACTACCAGAAAGTATACAAGAAAGAAGATACTTTTCAAAAAAGAGGTATAAAAAATAGATATATTCTCTACTATTTTATTTTCTAATATAGTTTCTTCGAAATAATTTCACATATTATGTTTTTTTTATATAGTTTATAGTGTATTTTCTAGGATTTCTTTTATGGCAATATTTCAAATTCATTTTCTATGATTCCAAATAAGTCCAACCTGGTATGGACTGATGTATTTTCTAGGATTTCTTTCTTGATTTCTTATTCTTCAAAGAAGGTGATTTTTTACAAGAAAAGAACTTGATTCACTCATTTTATATATATTTCTTTGAGTTGTCTTATGATGAAGAATTGGCTATGTGCTCTTTTATAATCTTCCATATTTTATTGAACATCCTTCAAAAATTCTCTCAACATGGGAGGGTGGTATGAGCTTTCATGGCTGAGCAATCGGTGTGATAATAGCTCTTATTTTGTATGCAACATTTAAGAAAAAATGATTATTCCTTATTGCTGATGAAGTAACAAGTGTTCTCCCTATTGGACTTGGACTTTGAAGAATAGGAAATTACATAAATGGTGAGCTCTTATGATATGCAAATTATAATGGACCTTTTTCTATTCTTAGAAATAATATTTCCTATTTCCCATCAACTCTCCTCGAAGCTTTTCTTGAAGGAATTATTTTGTATATTCTACTTCAAATAATTTACAAATTCAGAAAACACCAAGGTGAAGTTGCTGCAGTATTTCTTATCGCCTACTGAATTCTTAGAAGCTTTTCCGAATTATTTCGACTTCCAGATAGTCACATTGGCTATCTTCTTTGAACAAACTGGATAACAATGTGACACATATTGTCTCTTCCAATGATTTTAATAGGGATAATCCTTCTTTTGTATCTGAAAAATAAAGAAAATATTAAACATTAATCGGATACAACTCATGAAATGGAACTAAAAATCAGATAATTGTAAATTTTTTCCAATATAAGAATTTATTATATAGGATTATATCTTTATTAATTTCTAGTAAACATTTTCTCATTTCATTTTCATACTGGAGAATAAAATCTCGAATATGATGGAATAATTCATCGTGCTGAATATCTGAAATACGAATAGTGAGTTGAAATAAAAAAAGAATTTTTCCATGAATTCGAATATTTAGCTCTAAAATATCATATATATTATACACATTACTCATTACTGCCTCATGATGAAGATGAATAATATCATCATACACCTCTGGATCAATATGGTATTTCTTTAAGAGTTCTATCAATCCTGGGATTTTTCCAAGTTTTTTCATATATATATCTATTACCAACGATTCTTTTCTCATTACTTTACTCTTTAAAAAAATACCAATTGTGAATAAAAGGATTAATAAAATTATAACAATACTGGCTGGGAAAAGAAATATTCACATAATTTGATGGTTACAAATAATATTCTTAAAAAGAAAGTATATGAAAAGAGGAAATTATTCAATGTTGATTTTTCAATCATTTCATATACATTGAAAATACTGACACTCATTATTATGAAACGACATTTCATACTTCTGTGAATTATAAAATCTCCGATTGATTTTCTACTCATTATTGGGAGTTTTTTTCTTGCCAAAGAAATAAGACTTATTACCGACCTAATTCCTACTATACAACTCCCCATAAAAACAATTCCATCTGAGGATTTATGGATATTCGCTCTGAGTGGAGCAATATTATTTTTCTTTATCCTTGCTGGAAGATGACTGTATGCCATAGAGATAAAAAAAACACTTCTTGAGGAAATTATTGAAATTTTTAAAAGTGCGTTTCTCTGGTTTCTGCTCTATATTGGTTTTGTATATCTCGCAACTGGTTTTATCTTTCCAAAGGAAATTCCAAGACTCATTATATTTTTTGCATGGGGCATATCTCTTATTGCCATTATAAACTTTCGCCTCATATATCATATGATATATGAGGCGATACTCCGTTCTGGGAAATTTGAACTTCAAAAGATAGTTATTATAAGCAATAAAGATGCAACTGAGTACTCGGAATCCATCGAAAAACATTCTGCATATAAGATTGAATATATATTTCATCCAGAATGAGGAGATAACCAAAAAAATCATATTTCTTACAAAGAACTTCTTTTATTAATACGAACAAGAAGGATTGATGAAATTGTATATATCAATGGTGATCTTACTCATACTCAAAAAGATGAAATCACTCGTTTATCAAAAATATATGGTGTAATTTTTGCTTACACTACAAATTTCTTTTGAACAGAGCCTTCATTTCATCATGCTACAAATATTGGGAATCTTCCAATTATTGAAATCCGACCTATAACTATTACCCCCTGAGAACGTGTGCTAAAAAGAACAATTGACCTGATTTTAAGTTGTATTGGATGAATTTTACTTTCCCCACTCTTATTACTTATCGCTATCTGCATAAAAATAGAAGATCCGAGTGGTCCTATTATATTTCGAAATCGGAGAGTGGGTATTGGGGGAAAAGAATTTTTTCTATATAAATTTCGGTATATGTATTGGAAATACTCAATAAAAGATGCCTATTGAGTTGATAATAAAGATGATACTGCACTTCAATATGAAGAAACTCTCAAACGGAAACTCGATTCAAGAAATGGTCCACTTTATAAAATAGAAAACGATCCTCGGAGAACGAAAGTTGGGAAATTGATAGAAAAACTATCTCTCGATGAACTCCCACAACTATGGAATGTTTTTCTCTGAAATATGTCACTCATAGGACCTCGTCCACATCAACCAAGAGAAGTAGAACAATATGAAGAAGATAACTATCAGGTACTCACTATTAAACCCTGAATAACATGAATGGCGCAAGTACATGGAAGAGAAAAAAATAGCTTTCAGGAAGAGATTCAGCTTGATACCTATTATATTGAACACTATTCTCTTTGGATGGACTTGGAAATACTTTTACGAACAATCTGAATAATACTTTTGCGCTGAATACGTTAATATAATAATATCCACTAAAGAAGAGAATCAATAAGAATCTCTGCGGTATTTATTTCATTTATCCTTGAGGCAGTCTCTTCTTTTTTTCGTTCCAGCATTCTTGTAAATACCTCTTTGAAATGTTTTGTTTCAGCATTTTGAATAGTATCATTGAGAGTAAAACGTGTTTCTATAGCTGCTAAATAAACATCCATGAGATCTTGTTCTGTTGGATCTCATTCAGAAATATATTTATAAATTTCCTGAAAAATATCCCCCTGTAAGACAAAGGGCGATAATACTTCAATGATAAGTTTCTTCTTTTCAGAGAGATCCAATCCTTCAAATGCGTGAATGTAAGTGTCTTTTGAAAGCATATTTACTATTTAATCCATACTATCAGATTTTTTTACAAATCGCAAAAATAGTGAAGAATATGAATAGGATGGGAAAATTTGCGATTTTTTCAACTATCGGTATATTTGTAATGTAGAAATCTGGATTCTTATTTCTTTACATCTTTTTTACCTATGGAATTTCCGAAAAATTATCAACCAAAGGAGTTTGAAAAAACAATATATGATCAATGGGAAACTGAGTGATGTTTTTTGCCAAAAAGAGGAAAAACAGGCGAGAAATTTTATATACCCATTCCTCCACCAAATGTAACAGGAAACCTTCATATTGGCCATGCTGTAACTCTTACTCTGGAAGATATCATGACGCGTTATCATCGTATGAAGTGAGATGAAACACTTTGGGTTCCAGGGACTGATCATGCTGGAATTTCTACACAAGCAAAGGTAGAAGAACGTCTAGCAAAAGAAGGAAAACGTCGACAAGAATTAGGACGAGAAAAGTTTCTTGAAGAAGTACTGCAGTGGAAAGATGAATATGCAAAAAATATCAATAATCAGATTAGAAAAATGGGCGCTTCTGTCGATTGGACAAAAGAACGCTTCACTCTCGATACAAAACTAAATGAGGTAGTTGAGTATACTTTTGTAGATCTTTATAAGAAAGGACTCATTTATCGAGGAGAATACATGGTAAACTATTCCCCAGCACTTGAATCAGTTATTTCTGACATAGAAGTTGATTATAAAGAAATTGAGGAAAAGATGTACTATATAACATACTTTGTATCTGGATCTGATAATGAGCTTATCATAGCAACGACTCGCCCTGAAACACTTCTTGCTGATCAAGCATTAGCAGTACATCCTAAGGATAAACGATATAAAAAACTGATTGGTCGAAATGTCATCCTTCCTATTGTAAATAAAGAAATTCCTATTATTGGAGATCCAATGGTAGATATGAACTTTGGAACAGGAGTAGTAAAGATAACACCAGCACATGATCCTGCAGATTTTGAAACCGCAAAAAGAAACAATATACGAACTGACTATGCTGTTATCGATAAGAAGGGCTACATGACGAAAGAAGCTGGAACTTTTGCATGACAATACGCAGCAGAAGAGGCTCGGTCAAATATAGTAGAACTTCTAAAAGCAAAGGGGAATCTTGTAAAAATTGAACCCTATACTCATAAGGTATGATTCTGTTCACGTGGTCACTGTAGAATAGAAACTGTTATTTCTACACAATGGTTTGTTCGAGCAAGTGAAATGGCAAAAAAAGTAATTGTTGGTTATAAGAAAAAGGAATTTGCCATAATTCCAGAAAGGTTCAATAAAACATTTGAGGATTGGATATATAATCTTCGTGATTGGTGTATATCCAGACAACTTTGGTGGTGACATCAAATTCCAGCTTATTATCATAAAGATACTAAGGAACTTCTTGGTGTAACACTTGATCCAACGGAACTATTTAACCAATATTGAGAAGAAAATATTATCCGAGATGAGGATGTCCTAGATACCTGGTATTCAAGTGGGCTTTGGCCTTTTTCTATTCTTGACTGGCACCCAGAAAATCCTGGTGAACTTTTTAAACGTTTCTACTCTGCTGATGTTTTAGAAACGGGATATGATATTCTTTTTTTCTGGGTAATACGTATGCTTCTCATGGGATACGAATATACCGAACAAACACCATTTAAGACAATATATCTTCATGGACTTACTCTCGATGAAAGCGGAAGGAAGATGTCAAAATCTTGGTGAAATGTTATCGATCCACTTGTAGTAATTGAGGAATTCTCTGCTGATGCACTCAGGCTTACTTGAGTCCTTGGAAATACCCCAGGAAACAATGCAAGTTTCTCTATGAGAACGGTTGAAGAGAATTCACTTTTCCTCAATAAATTTTGGAATATTGCCCGATTTGTCTGGATGAATATAGGCACCATTGAAAAAACAGATATAGAACTTGCTGAAATTCTAAAAGCAAATAAACGTTCCCTTCTTCCTTATGAAAAATGGATTCTTTCCAGATTATCTCACATTACAAAAGAGGTAACAAAATGAATGGAAGATTTTACTTTTTCACAAACTGGAACAGAACTATTCAGTTTTATTCGTGATGAATTTGCTGATTTTGCAATTGAAGCCTATAAAATTACAAAAGATAAGAGTAAATTCGGAAAAGAAACTCTTGCCTATTGTCTTCTTACTATTTTGAAACTTTCCCATCCATATATTCCGTATATTACTGAGGCACTTCACCAACATATTACCAATGGAAAACGTCTCATGACCGCAGAATGGCCAGAAATTGTATTTTCAAGAGATATCGAACTTGAGGTAAATATGAATACTATTTTTGAGATTGTTCGATCTATTCGAAATATACGAGCCAAAACTGGTATCAAACCTGGTGAACTTAGAGAAATTCAAATTCTTCCAACTATCAGTACCGAGGAATATATAGAAAAAAATCTAGATTTAATTGCTTGATTGAGTAAATGAACTCAGGCGAGCATTATTCATGATAAAATTGAATCCAATAACTGGTCATATGATGTAGTAAAAAATATCGATATATATGTTGATACTCATATTGATGCATCTGAAATTGATAATGAAAAAAATAGAATTAAAGAACAAATAGAAGATAAAAAAGAATATATTCGTATACTCAACATTAAGCTCATGAATCAACATTTTGTTGCAAATGCTCCAGAAAAAGTTGTACGAATTGAGATGGATAAAAAACATCAAGCAGAAGATCAACTCAAAAAGTTGGAGGAAAAATACCTGTCTTTTTAACTCAGATTGGTCAGTATTAAGTACCGATTTTCATAAACATTATTCACATGGAAGCAGATATTCGACTTGCAATTTTGATAGATGGTGACAATATACCATCGGCATATGTAAAAGAGATGATGGAGGAGATTGCAAAATATGGTAATCCGACAATTAAACGTATTTATGGTGATTGGACTCGCCCATGACTTACTAAGTGGAAAGATATTCTTTTGGAAAATGCAATCACCCCTATACAGCAATATGGTTATACGACAGGGAAAAATGCAACAGACTCAGCGATGATTATTGATGCAATGGATATATTATATTCTGAAAAGGTGGATGGCTTCTGTTTAGTATCGAGTGATAGTGACTTTACACGACTTGCTACTCGCCTGAGAGAAGCTGGGATGAGAGTATATGGAATTGGTGAAAAGAAAACACCAAATCCTTTTATAGTTGCATGTGATAAATTTATATACATTGAAATACTAAAAAAACCTACTGATAAGATAGTAGAAAAAGGGAAGAAACAAAAAGGTTCAGAAAAGAAAGAAACAGGAATAAATGAGTGACTTGATTCTATAACCCCAATAGTCATAGAACTTATTTCAGACACCATTTCTGATTTAGCAGATGATGATGGTTGGGCATTCCTCTGAGATGTTGGAAGTCTTCTTCAGAAAAAACAACCAAATTTTGACCCAAGAAATTATTGATTCAATAAACTTACTCCCCTTCTTGCTTCAACTGGTGGATATGAAATAACTGAACGGGATGGATGAAAAGGAAGATATAAACTTATATATGTAAGAAATAAATAATAAAAGATTATTTCTTCATAAATAATCTTGCTATTCGAATTTCATCGTAAGAAATATTCATATCACACTCTTCAGAAAGATATTGTTTCACAGGAGAAAGGCTATACGTTTGTAATTCAGAAAAGATACTGAGTATAGTAGAAAGTTGTTCTTCATCGATAGGACGAAGATAACCAATATCCAAATCCTCTTTCTCATCAAGAATTTTCTCTATATGTGATAGAATGGTAGATGATTTTAATCAGCGAATTTCTGCAATCTCAGAAATTGAATTTTGTTCAAGAAGAAGCTTATAAGTATCTTCATGACTGAATATTTTAATTCATACTTCTTTTTTTCATTGGTCAGAAGAAACTACTTCTATTGTGCCATGAAGATGGACAATATTATTTTGTTCTTGTTTTAGTTTTTCTTCGGAAGAAAGTGTACAAATATATTGTAAGAGTGTTGCGGATGTATTTCAGAAATTTGTTATATAATCACGAACTCTTTGATCAATTTGTAATGATATAGTATTAAATCATCGTAAAATAAGTCAATTAAGAGTTCGAACTCGAGATAATGCTACATAACCTTGTCATGGAATGAAAGCATCAGAAAGATCTATAACTGCCTCATCAAGTGTCATTCATTGAGATTTATGTATAGTAATGGCCCATGCAAGACGAAGCGGAATTTGTGTAATGGAAGCTTTTATTTTTCCATTTTCCTCAATAAGCCACGACATTCTTTTTGCACAAATAATGGATTCATCGAGTAATTTTACAAGAGGAAATCCATCTGATTTTCAGATTACATGACCAATGGTTCAATTCATGTAACCAGATTCAAAATTATTCTTTACAAACATAACACGCGTACCTATTTTCAGAGTTAATTTTTCTGGAGCAAGACATCATTTTTTAAGAGATTCTACTAATTTTTCTGGACCTTTTGTTTCCATAAAAAATTCTAAAGACTCAGATGGAATTTGATGGAGTTTTTCTATATTATAAGTATCTACAGAGATATTTTTAGTAAATAGTTCCGTATGATCATTATCTTCTATTCAGATACATCGGGAAGAGAGTTGATGGAGGGTTATTTCTGAAATATTTCAACTTCGAATATCAGAGAGTATATTCCGGAGTGGATCGTCTCATTGACGAAATTGTGTACTGAGTGAACAAATAACAAGCTCAAAATTGGACCAAGAGGGATGCTCAAAAGCATATTCAATAAACGAATTACTGGAAACTGGAGGGAGTTGAAAGAAATCTCCAACAAAGATAATTTGCATACCTCAAAATGGAAGAGAAGACATTCGAGCAGTCTGGAGTAATATATCTAAACTCGCAAGAAAATCACCAGTTAACATGGATATTTCATCGATAATAAGAACATGTGTATTGAGAAATCGTTTCATAAGATATTCTTTTGATAACATATCATCAATATCATCATGATTCAACCGAGTTCGAATTCACATTCCGCTCCAAGAGTGTATAGTTATGCCTCCGATATGAGTTGCAGCTATTCCAGTAGATGCGGTAATTGCTACTGATATAGTATGTTCTTTACAATACTGAACACACTGATTTACTAAATATGTTTTTCAGCTTCCAGCTGGCCCCGTAAGAAAGAGATTATATCAAAGAGTAAATATCTCAAATGCCTGTTTTTGATTCATGTACACAAAGTACAAATTTCTTGAGAAAAAACAAATCCTATTTAAGGGAAATACAGAAGCAAGGGAAAGGATGTTTATTTAATTCGAAAATTATAATCATCCTCGATAAAGCGTCATTTCATTGCTGACAAACAATGAATTACATTATTATGCCAATTCGTTTTACTCGAAGCATAAATTGATCATGTCTTATTACCCCATCATGATAATTCACTCACTTTATCGTATTTTGATAAAAATTTATTATTGAATGTCTTTGCCATCCAGTTGAGTCCTTCACGTGCACTGGAAAAAGAATAGGTATCTCCACTATCTGTGTTTCAGATATTTCAGATATTATATGCCGTCTTCAAATGAACTCAAAGAGATGTTTCAGCCAATCATACACACATCATGAAGCTTGGATCTATTTTTGCAACTAATGATTCCTCTGTCCATACTTTCCAATCATTAAATGCTGTTGTTGCATATTGCCAAAGAAAATATTTCTGCCTCTCTGTTTCATTTGCTCAACGAATAACTAAGCGTGTTTGATATTTGGAAATATTTGCTCAAGAACCATATAATTCTTTTACATCCTCAATATATTTATATTTATAACGAGATGGGAGATTTTCCATATTTAAATCAGAAAGGTTTAAATATCGGAGTGGATCTATAGGTTCACGATTTCTCCAAATTTCAAAATGCAAATGTGGTCAGGTTGTCATTGGTCATGCACCCGGAGTTCATGGTTCTCAACCAGATTTTCAAATAATCTCACCTTGTTGTACAAACTGAAACATTGAAACTTTCACTTCTGATAAGTGTCAATATACACTGACAATTCAATCTGGATGGCGTATAGCAAGATAAGAGTATCATCCAGGAGTTGGTGGTAAAATATAATATACATAACCAGGTGCTACAGATTTTACATCACTTCATTGGTTCACTGGAATATCTATCGCATCATGTTCACTTCAAAATTCACGATAATATCACTCATCGTGAAACAGTGTAGATATTCTATTTGATTGAACGGGCCAACGAAGAATATTTCATGATGAAGAAGAATCATGCGGAGTATATTGAAGAAGTTTTTGTTCCATCTGATAAAACTGCTTTACACGTACACATTCTTCTGCTTCATTTACAGTATTTGTAAAATCCGTATCTGTACAGTTATATTTTTTAGCTATATCTTTAAAATCACCAATATAGGAAGCATACATTTCTTGCCATTGTTTGCGTAGATTTTTCTCTGCAACATCTTGTTCCATAAGGTATTGTTCATACAATGATTCTTCTCATTTTGTTGTTATTAATAGTTGATCTTTTTCAGCACGCTTATAAATAAGTTGTCTCTTTTCGTAATCAAGACGATCTTTTTCTTGTTGAAGATCACTCTTTTTTTCTTCTAGTTCCTGCTTGATAAGATAAAACTTTCAAAGTATCATTCTATAATCATCAACATATCATTTTCAAAGTCGTGTAACTAAACTTTTATAATAAATATCAAGAAATAATGAGGAAATATCTCATTCATTCATTACTATTACACGAAATATATCAACATCTTGGTTATTATAAATAACAGAACTCTTACTATAAATAATTGAAAGATATTTCATTAATGTTGCTCGAGTTTCAATAATTTTCTTTTTCATATCAGATATTTGTCATATAAGAGATGTGATTTCATTCTCTTTAACAGCAATAACTCATATTATTTGATTAATTTGGTATATGGTTGTATCAATGCTTGTATCATATTCTTTTATAACATTTTCAAGCGTTAATTTCTTTCGTGTGGCAAAATCTTTCTGTACTTTATATTGATTCTTTGCATTCTCAATTCTTTCAAGAAATGATTCTAGTCAATTCACTTTATTTTCTCTTTCAAAAAGCTTTTGTTCCTCGGTCTGTGAAAATGGGATAACATCAAATAAATATTCCTTTTGTTGTAATTTAAAATCATCAAGTATCTTAGAAGTTCGAGATATTTCTGCACCGAAAGTAATCCCACATATAAAATATGAGACAAGAAGAGTGCAAAAATATAATAATTTCATACTACTAGTGAAAAAAAACAACTACTTAATTCTATCATAAATATCTAATTTAATACAATAGAATATGAGCCTTATTATAATTATTGATTGACAAGATTGCTAATAAGATTATTAAAATATTTATCTTTTTTATGAATCCATGATTCTGACTGTCTACAGAGCATATTTATATCATTTTTATTCAATAAAAATTCTTTAATTCCTTCCTCCAAAAATATAGTATTTTGACTTCATTTTACATAAATTACACATCTATTTTTTGATTCCTTAATACGTCACAAAATATACAGTCCAGCAATTTTAGAATTATTGAAATGTCTTATGTCACATGATTGAATATCTTTTAAATATGGAAAAACATATTTCCCCATATTTTCACCAACAAGAATAATTGAATAAAATTGGTGAATATGTTTATGGGAAGTTAGTATATAATTTAATAAGTCTCGATGAACTGACTCTGTCAAATCACCAAGTTCCCTCATATCTCATAAAAAAAGTATAATATTCTCATCTCATTGAATTTTTGATACTTCTTCTATTCATTTCGTAATAGGTAAATATCACCCATTATAAGATCCGTCAATAATTCTACTATCATACATTCAGGAAAGTATCTTTCATCGACCTTTTTCAACCATAAAATATTCACACGCCCGAATACAATCATCGAGTGGAATTCAAAGGATGGAAGCAACTCATAATACCGGTAAGATATTTTCAGCTTGATACGATCAAAATATTGGAACACTAAATTCTGCTATCTTCCCTTCTATTGTTGCACTAAAATGAATACCTTCAAGTGTACTTTTTACATCAGATAAACTTATATGATTCTCAATAGAAAATCAATATCTCAAAGCTCATTTAGGCGATACTTTTGGTGAGATGCTTTCATGTACAATCTGATATAAAGATCGTGATAGTATTTTTTCTTTCTCAAGTGCATATTTTTCAAAAGTACCAAATTGCAAAAGATGATTTGGTGAAATATTAGTAAGAATAGCTATTTCTGGCTCTATAATATTCAGTAAAAAATCCATCTCACCAGGATGATCAATTCAATATTCTAAAATAATATACTTGGGATATTTTTTATAGAGAAGCCTCATTCAGGAAATAAAAACTACTATCCATCAAAACAAATTCTTTCATGGTGATTTCTGTTGTAATAATGTGAGTGGAAGTCCATATTCCCCATTATAACTATAGGGTGAAATATATACTAAATCTTTTCAAAAATGAAATGAAAGAAATTGATATACAAATCAAGACACTGTCGTCTTTCAGGCAGTTCCAGTTATTCAAATAACATATGGCTTATGTTTTTGAATAACTTTTTTTGCGAGAAATGATAAAATAAAGAGGAGAATTTTTTGTATCATAAAAGGAGAATTTATATAGAAACTAATATATAGGAGTTGAACTGAAAATCAACCGAAGAAAATTTTGAGAAATAGAAAAAGGGAATATACTACCGGCAGAATATTCCCTTTTTCTTTATCATGGCACAAATCAGTCACAATGATTTTAACTTTATTTTACTTGATGAAATTCAATTAAAATACCCAGAACTTATAAAACTTATACTCCATACAGAGTCTATGGATAATAATGAAAAACAGTACTGGTTTGACATTCTTCCATCCATGACGGATGAACAAATTGATCGACTTTTTAATATTCTTGAAACCGAACGTCATCAATTAGAAGAATTGGAAGTAAGATATCAGGAAGAGATTAAAACACTCAATGAAAAACACCTTATTCAATGGCAAGATCTTCAATCAAAAAAGACAAAAGACAAAATCCAAAAAGCAGAATCCCAAGATAAATGACAAGATGAGGCTGATGATGTCCTTTCTATGCTCAATGATTTATAATTTGTACTTATATTCCCGTGTTTATTACCTATGCTTTCGATCTCACTTTTTCATAATAATCTTTCGAGTCATTCAAAAATGGAGAAACTGCGAAAACTCTCTCTCAATGATTCAATTACGGGATTAATACGTATTAGTTCGAAAGATGAAAATATTTCTCAAATTATTGAAACTTCGATAATTGATATTATTTTAAATACCCCTTGGAATAATGATGGTAAATCTATAGAAGTTGATTTTTCACACACGCTTGATAAAATCAATACTTTCTTAAGTTCAATACGAAAAAATACTCCAAAAATTGAAACAATTGATATATTTTTTGGAGTTATTTATGAAGATATTCTTTCTTTTTCGATTATAGGAAATTCATATGTTTATCTTATTCAGAATGAAAAGATATCCCTTATTTCAGATGGTATGTGCTGAGAAAAGTATGAATTTTGTCAGAAATCTTCTTGAGCTATTGATCCGGAATCTTGTATTTTTATTTCAAATATTACCCTCCTCAACACTTTAACAAAACAAGATCTTATAGAGTTAGGGAATATGAATGAAGATATCTATAAATGAGCCATTGAACCACTTATAGAAAGGGAGATCACCGAAGGAAAGGTTGATATTGCACGAATTGCAAATATTGCAGTCAGTATAAAAAAATCCCCTCTTCATAAAATAGGTCAACATATCGAAAAAGTTCGACCGAAAATATCTGCAGTTTGAGAAAAAATACTGAAACACCCAAAAACACAACGGTATATATTACCAATTAAAGAAGCACTCCAAAAAACACAAGAAAAACATATCCAATGATTCTTACTTATCACTGGTACAATTCTTTGTGTATTTCTTTTATACTATATTATTGATAATATATATTCACTTAGGAAAGCTCAAATTCTCCCACAAGATAATCAAAATAAACTCATAGAAGTACGTAATATAATTGAGTGAGCTTGAAAAAGTCTCGCAAGTAAAGATATATTTACCTCAAATATTACAAAAGCAAAAAAAGTTCTAAATGAAGTAAAGGATACTAAACAACTCCTTAAAGAAACTGAAGATTTGGAAAGTCAGATAATTATACTAGAAAAACAGTTTAATGGTATAGAAACTATTGATATTAGTAAGAAAAAATCAGACCTTGTAATTATTCCACAAGAAATACAGGCCATAAAAGTATTTGAAGCAGAGAAGAAAGTATTTATAGTTGGAAAGGAGGGAGTCTTTTGACCAAATATTCTTGGTTCAACAGATTCAAATGTTGCTAATAAATTAATTAAATATCCAGACTCGGAAGAAGCAATAGATGCTGATATGCAAAACTGAGTGCTCTATATTCTCACAAAGACGAACAGAATACTTATGCTTCGAAAAAATGAATTTACCTATGTAAATGTCACCAATCAAACCGAGTGGGAAAATGCACTTCATATAACACTTTTTGATGATAAGCTGTATCTTATATCGAGCGATTGAACTCAAATTTATCGTCACAAACCAGGATTAAATGGATTCTCTCAAAAGGCATGAATCATAGAGGGATGAACCAAAAATTACACTATTCTAGATCTCTGAATAGAATGAGCTATTTATAGTCTCAAGAACACACTTATGATTGATAAGATTGTTACCTCACCAAAAACACAAATTACAAGCTTAAAAATAAATTGAATCCCTTGAAATGGTTATGAACTAAAAGAATGAGAAAAGGCATCGATTTTTCTTGGAAAGAATTTAAACTATTTTTATATTCTTGCATGAAAGAAAATATGGATCTTTAAACCAGATAGTAGAAATTACAAAGATCTCTCATCTTTACAATATATCTGACAGTTGGAGGTATCTTCTACTGAAAATTTATCTGATATATTTATTCCATTTGACTGAACGATACGAATACTCCTCGAAAGTGGACTATATACAGTATCATTTGATATTGTTGAAAATAAATTAATTCTTCGGTAGTGTGTTTATTGTTTCTGGAATAATTCTTAAGAAGACGCCAATCAGAGATAAAAAGACTCTGATTATACTTTTCACAGAAGAATTTTGAATCATCCATGTCTGGTATAAAAAACCACCCACTTGAATAGAGACCGGATGAATCATACAGGCATTTATAGATAGGAAAAATTCCATATCTATACTTGATTCATTTCATGTCAAGAAGCAAATTCTGTATGAACAATACTCCTATACCTCCCTTTTACAATTTCTCTGGCTCATAAAAATATTACTCGTTATTCTTCCCGAATGACTTCCACAACAGAAAATATTCCAAATATACAATGAAATTATTTCTTGAGATATTCCGGAAGAATCTTTCTGTAATTTTATAAAATTAAGAATAATTCAAATTCTAAAACACATCTGAATAATTGATCCTCGATTATTTATCTGAGAAAATCAAGCTAATATATACACTTATATTGATAAAATCGAGATAAAACGAATTCTTTTTTCCGAGAAGATTACAATTGATGATTTTTGAAATCTCAACAATATAATCCAACACTCATTACTCCCTTATACAAACTACCAATGCTAATACTTATCTTGTGAATCTATATATTTACTATAGGAACCATATTTGGAAGTTTCTGAAGCGTCCTCATCGAACGGTGGCATTCTGGAAAAAGCGGAATTATCGCTTGAAAAAGTGAGTGTCCAAAATGCCAACACAAACTTTCCTGGTATGAACTTATTCCAATTTTTTCTTACCTTTTCTTAAAATGAAAATGTAAGAATTGTCACATGATTATTCATTGGTCATATCCAGTATTGGAATTCACTATGTGAATGTTATTTTTTATGACATATATATCTGTATGAGTCTCTTATGGTTGGGAAATATGAGGTAATTTCATTCCTCAGCTCTGTTTTGATTTACTACTCATATTTATTGTTGTTATATTTTCAATATATGATATCAGGTATATGGAAATACCAGATCAACTTATGATAACAACTATACTCTTTTTATTTATATTCCTCGGAATTGATGCCTTTATGCAGGTATCATGAATTGCAAGTATATCTTCCATATTGTATGAACATTTTCAAGATTTCTCAGCCGGATCAGTATGGAATCTGCCTCTTTTTAATGCTATGCTTTGAGGAATTTGATTATTTTTATTTTTCTATTTACAAATTCTTATATCGAATGGAAAATGGATGGGGTGATGAGATTTACGTATCGCACTCTTTTTATGATTTACATTAGGAGCTATAAAAACCCTTATTGCCACAATGCTTGCTTACTGTATAGGGAGCATTATTGGTTTACTTATTCTTTTAAAGGTACGGAGAAAAAATATAGCCATTCCATTTTGACCATTCTTGGCAATATGATGGCTATTGACGTTTCTATTTTATGAAGATATATTAATATTATATAATCTTCTGATTTTATAAGAGCAATATGATATAAATACGGAATTTGTCAATATAACTCTGCTCGACAATGCTATAAAATAGCATATACTTCGTCATCAATAATACCTAAACATATATCATATGGAACAAGAGAAAAAGCTTCGAGCTATAAAAGAGCTTATACAATCAGCACAAAATGCTATTATTAACGCAAGAAAAATTATCAATGAACTGACATGAGATTCAAAATGAGACGATATTGATATGGATACGAATGGGCTTACTTCATATTCAAGCTGAGATACTAAAATAATTGAGGGCGTATTTACAGGTGAATCTATGCTTTGATCTGATGGAAATATATATCCAATTCCTCAGAATTATGCATCGAAATCCCACCTTATACAAGGAAGTAAATTAAAGGCAACAATTGACCGAAATGGAAAAATTCTTTATAAAATAATCGAAGAGATGGAATATGAAAGTCATGTAGGAGTACTTACAAAGAACCAGGAAAAATATCAAGTAATAACCGATACAAAATCCTATCACATACTCCTTGCTGCTATCACATTTCATAAATGTGAGATTTGAGATACTGTTTCTATTCGAATCCCAAAATGAAAAGATGCAACATATGCAGCCATAGAAGCAAAAATCCCAAAACTTGATATTTCATAATTTTTATCGTATGCCTCCTGTTCGACGAAGACAACAATCCCGCGAAAACCAACCTATCATTACATATGCTATTGTAGCTATCTTTTGAGTGGCTCTTTTCTTTTTTCTTTCTGGAAATAATCAAGATTCTTCCAATGGAAAAAAACAAGAAGTAATCACCTGAGCAACATTAAAGGCATCTGCAAATTCTTGAACGGAAGCATATGTTATACTTTCCAATGATTCAAAACAGATGATATTAACAAATGTATCACTTTCAAAAGAGGATAAAAAAATTCGTGTAGAAAAATGAGAGCTCTCTATACAAGCAAGTGATGGAAGTATTCGTTCATATCTTGATAAGAACTCTGAACTAAACTATAATTGATTTCTTTGATGATCACAAGTATTTACTTTTACAAATGGTCAATACTGGATAGAAAATATTACAACACAATCTACTATACATTTACGAAATTTTGATATACAAGCAGAAACAGGAAGTATTTTACTTCTTGATCAAAACCAAATATCAAGTCGTGTATATGTTTTACAATGAAAAGCAAATGTATCGAGCGAAGGAAAAACAGCAGAGGTATACGCATGAAAAAAACTATCACTCTTGAACTCTGAAAAAAACCTTGCAACACTTCGTATTTCTGAAAAAGTTGAACCATTTGATGATATAGTTAAACAAAATAATTTTTTCCTTGATCATTGATGAGATGTTTTATTAGTGAGTCTTGAAGATTCAAATACAACAAATACATGAGATATTATTACGCATTCTTGAATTATTCAAACGAATTCTTGAGATACTATTTTAAATGATTCATTTATCACTGTAACTTCTCCAGAGGATGAGAGTACGATATCTACTGCCCTCATAAATATTGAATGAACTATTTCAAATAAGCAAGTTTCTAAGATTACCATCAATGATAAAGATGCTTCGATAAATAAAACAGCTAATACTTTTATTTATAAAGACTTTAAACCAACCTGAGATATTAATAATATTGTTTTTAAGGCTTTTTCATCAGATGGAAATCTCTTACAAAAATGAGCTATTTCAATTTATACCAACAAAGAAAAAATACTCAATGAAACAAAGCCAACTGTTACAGCCTATCCTATTTCAGAAAAGAATTTTAAAATTACTGCACCAACAGAAAATCCATACAAAACAACGGAAGATGTAATAAAGATTCAATGAGTTGTAATGGCATGAATGGTGAAGTATATAACAATTAATGATTATAGACTTACGAGCTTCAAAGCATGAGGAACTATTTGGCACTATTTTGCAAATAAAGATTTTGGAACTCTAAAGGATGATAGTATTAATACATATGAAATAAAATATTTCTGACAAAATAGCGAACTTCTCTCTCGTCAACAATTTACTATTATAAAAGAGAAGCGTACAACTACAGTTATTAGTGGGGAGGTAATTACAAACCGTTAATATTTTATGTTTCTATTTAAAAAGAATACAGCATGAATGACTATTATTGAAATAATAGGAGTTATTATGGTTGTATCTATTGGACTCATGTCAGCATGGTATACCATTGCTAAATGACAAGAAAATGCCTATAAAACAGAATTACGAATTACTGCCATTAATATTGCTAGAGAATGAGCTGAGGTTATGCAGAATATTCGGAATACCAATTGGATTAAGCTATCAAGTGACCGAAAGAACTGTTGGAATGTATATAATTACAATACAGATTGCATAGGTGATCCTCTTTATATTAATGCTATTGGAACTGGATGTTACATTTTAGCGAATACTTGAGGGGAATGGAGATTATCAACTATAATAACAACATATCCACCACCTGCACCAAATATAGCAACTTTTCGAAATAACTTTCCAGTATACTTTGATGCTAACGGACTTATCACTCAAACTGGATCATCACTCCCATCTATAACAAGATTATGTGCTGGTAAAACATCCAATAATTGTAAAAGCATATTTTGAAGAGCTGTTTGTGTTACAAGCGTAGCAAACAATCGTATGAAAATAAAAAGTATTGTAAAATGGGTATGATGAAGTGTAAATACAATTCAAGATATTACCTTTGATCTTACTCTTACGAATTGGAAAGCGAACTTTTAGATTTCCACATAATAAAAAAGCATCACAATGATGCTTTTTTATTACACTATCAATATTTGCATTTTATATTTTTTTATGTTAAAATATAAAAAATATTAAGCAAATAAAAATATGCAAATAAAAATCAATCCATCTATTATTGTTATCTGGAGCATTAATTGTGTTCTTTGAATGAGTATAGCCATACAGCAAATATGGATACCATACATGAGTGCTTATCAAGATAGTTATACATCTATTAAAAGTGACAATTTTAATTGAACGATAGCGCCAATTGCTTATGTTCCAAATTATCAAAATGCGATCAATGCTGATAAGCTAAAAACGTTTGATCAATATAATATAACCGATTTTATACCAACTCCAAAATATGATACCCTTCTTCTTGAGAATACATCACTTACAAATAAAGATGTATTTATGCAAAAGTACATTTATATAACACCTTATATGGGCAGTTATAGAATGAATTATAAAGAATTTGATGGTTCCCATCTTTGAGTTGATATACGAGCGCCAATAGGAACTCCTGTATTATCCATAGCGAACTGAGTAGTTATAAGAACAATAGATGGTGATTCTACTTGAGCAAAGCATATTGTTATTCGTCATGATAATGTTCCCTATAATGGAAAAATTGTAACACTCTATTCAGTATATACCCATTTAAGTGAAATTGTAATCTGAGAATGACTAAAGGTACGAAAATGAGATTTTATTGGACGAGTTGGAATGAGCTGAATAGCCACAACTCCTCATCTTCATTTTCAGATTGAAACGAGTGATGCACCATCTCATCCATACTGGCCATATACATCAAAAGATGCAAAGAATGCTGGAGTGAATTGGTTTGATGCGATAAATATCGGTCTTGGAAAAGAAAATGCACTAAAATATAGTATTCATCCTTTAAAATTTATTCAAAATGAATCCGTTAGTATTACCAAAAATACAAAACAACCCATAATAGCATCAATTACTACTATCATCGATAATCAAAATTGTAATCGAATATTTTCTGATGTACCAAAACAATCGAGTTTATGAAAATTCTTATATCCACTTACAGAAAGATATTGCATTTATAATGAGAAATGAGACTTTTCACCAAAAACACAAATCTCAAAAAAAGAAGCCCTCATGGTGCTTATGAAATATTTAAATATTGAACCGAGATCTTGAGATATAAGTCCTATGCTTGATGTACAAGTGTCTGACAATCTTCATTGATATCTCTTAAAGGCATTGCAACTTTGAATCATAGAATGAGTCTACTTTCAGCCAGATAATACAATAACACGAGGAGAAATGATAGATTTACTAATGAAGCTATCAAGAAAATCGGATAATATTTCCAATACATCACTTGTAATATATACTGATATACCGAAGGATTACCCACATATACAAAATATTAATAACTACGCGAAAGTAATTCATGCAAAATGAGGAAGATTTTATCCAACAAATATCATTACACGTCAAGAACTTATAAAGATACTTAGCACATTTGAAGCATATCGATAATATTGTAATTTTGCATTTTTCGAATATTATGCCTCACACTATATATATTTAAGATTCTGTATGGAGTACTCACAAAACAAGGTTATATTCTTTATTATAATGGGTATATTATGAATAGGAGTTTTATATGGAGCATGGAAACTTTCTGATTCTAGAACAACAGCAAATACAACAAATATTCCAAAAGAAATGACTATCTGGATATTATGAGATGATACCAATTGATATAATCTCATAAGTGAAAAATACAAAAAAAAATATACTGAATATAAAAATACAAAAATTACCTTTATTAAGCAGGGTTCATATCAGTCATACGATGAATATGAAAAGATGCTTTTAAATATGCTTGCTGATGGAAATGGACCCGATGCTTATGCAATATATGCAAATGGTTGATCTTTTCTTGAATCAAAAGCGCGAGCAATACCATCTGAATGGATAAATCCAGAAATTATTCAAAATGAATATGATCATTTATTTGATGAACTTATTATTCAAGATACTGATAAGAATAATCCTGGGATATTCTTAAAATGAATCCCATTATGATATGAATCTATGGGTGTTTTCTATAATAGAGATATCATAGAAAAAATACCAGATACATGGGATGAATTAGATTCTGCACTAGGTAATATTGAACAAAATAATGAACAAGTTGCTATTGGTTTATGATTATCATCACAATATATACCAAATAATAATGACATAATTAGCTTATTTCTGGTTCAAGAAGGAATAAAGTCATATCAAGATTTTGGAAACAATTGAGCAAAGGCACTCGATAAATATCTAGCCTATTGAAAAATATTTGAGGCAGATGAAAATGGAAATGGATGAAGACTCTCAATAGAAATGGATGAAAAAAATAGAAATATAGTTGATTTATTTGTAGCTGGGAGAGTTGGTGTCATCTTTTGATTTCCCTCTTTATCAAAAGATCTTGAAGATTCATTAAAGCGTGAAGGTAAAGATGTGCCAGACTTTATTCTTACATCTGGAAATATACCACAATTTGAATCTGAAAAGAAAAAACAAAAAAATATTGCCCGTTATTGGTATTTTGGGCTTTCTAAGAATAGTAAAATACCAGATCATACTGCTAAATTTTTATGATATCTAACAACAAAAGAAGCTGGGGATATTTTTAGCAAATCCCTTCCCTACTATATACCTGCAAGATTGGATATACAAGAAGAGAGAAAGATGGAGCCAATTTCAGAGAAATTACCAAAAACAAAAATAAGCTCATTTATTAACAAGGAAAAGGGAGTTAATGCATCAATTCTCTATATTGGAAATATCGCTAAATATGAAAATACTCTTCACAAGTATGTATCTGAAGATCCGATAAAAGGTTCTGATGAAATAATAGAAAATCTTCAAAAAATTCTCATGTGTGAAGAAAAAAAGGTCAATTGAGTAAATGTAGATACGAATGAGTGCCCATAATCAATGAAATCTTTGCTTTTTTAAGAAAATGTGATATTATATATAAAATATTCTATATGTATAGATTATGAATCTAAAGAAAATATTCTCATCTGTTGTTATTCTGACATGATTACTGTTTACGGTTTCATGGCAATCCAATATAGCAGTAAATGCTACCTGCTTAATAGGTGGCATACTTTGTACGACAGATGTAGAATCTAAAGTACAAAATATTTGTAATGGAGATAATTGTATTCAAAAGTGAGTTGATACTATAGGAAATGATACTTCCTTGAGTAATACGCTTTCAAAACAAACACTACAAACTTTTATTCAAAAGGTTGTAAAGTATCTTCTTGCCTTTATTAGTCTTGTTGCTATATTATATATAATATATGCTGGATTTCAGGTGATGACCTGAGCTGGTGATGAGGAAAAATTAAAGAAAGCGAAAAATATAATACTTTATGTTATTATAGGGATACTTATAATGTGGCTTGCTTATGCTATAGTAAACTGGTTCATGTCTAAGATACTAACACCAGCAACTGTTATTACCTATAATTCACAAGAAGAACAAACTCATTTTTGATTTTCAGATCTTCAAGAATACTTATTACCAAGTGTAAATGCCTATACAGAAAGTGATTTTAATACATTTGACTACTATAAGCGAGAAATAGAAAAACTAAAAAATCTTGCTTGAACTGAATTTTACGAAAAAAAAACGATTAACGAATGAACACTTCGGAAAATACAACTTCTTGTAACTCAAGCAATAGATACACTTCCAGATGATCCAGATAATGAAGTTGAAAATCAAAAAACAATAATTCAACTTCAAGCAATCATATCAAAAACGATTAGCGAACCAAAATCAAGCACCCAAGCCAAACAACTCATTGAATGAATCGATGGGTTTTTAAAGGGAGTGAAAATTGATCGAATAACTGCTGAAATACAAGCTAATCCAGATAATGGAAGTGCACCTCTTTCAGTAACATTTCGAGCAGTTAAAGCAAGTGATCCATCATGAAATGACATTCCAAAAGAAAATTATATTTGGTGGATTCGATGACAATGAAGTAATAGGGTTGAACTTGGAAGATGACCTGTTTTATTATATACTTTTAATGACAACAAAAACTACAAAGTATTTCTCGATATAGTTTCTGCACATAGGAATAATAAAGGGAAGGTTGATGTCCTTCCTTTTTCAGAATCAAAAGATATACAAGTTAATCCTCCACCATGAGTGATTCAATTACTAATCAATGGGGTAAATGCTAGTAAGCTCAATACTATAAAAATACATCCCAATATAGCCAAAATGGGGCTTATTTTTGATGCAAGTGCGTCAAAAGCTGATGGTGGAATGAATATTACAACAACTCGTTGGGAATTTTGAAATGGTGAAGAAATACAGTATGAATGATGACCTGGTGTTGAAAGGCAAGTATTCTCTAATGAAGGAAAATATCAAGTAAAAATAACCCTGGTGACAAATCAAGGTCAAAAGATAGAAAAGAATATAAATATTGAAATACATGATCCGAGTGCGGTAATACAAGCATCAAAAGTTAAATGATTTATAGGTGAGGATTTTACATTCAATGCACTATCTTATTTATGAAATAATTCAAATGTGAATTATCAATGGTCTATACTCGATGCAAATTCAAACAAACAATTTTGAAATGGAAAATGAAATATATTTTCATATAAATTTCCAGAAATTGGATCATATATTATTACCCTAAAAACCACCAATTCAAATGGGAAGGTAGATAGTGATAGTAAGGAAATTACGATTGAATCTCGTGAACCAATAGCGAATTTTGAACATAAGGTTATTAACTCGGAAAAGCCAAATACATATATATTTGATGCCACACAGAGTTATGATCAAGATACAAAGGAATGAGAAAGTTTAAAATATGAATGGCTTATTGATGGAAAACGAGTTGAGCTCAGCGAAATAGAAAAAAAATGAGCCATTGGGAATTATACATTTGATACTCCTTGAGCACATAAAATTGAACTTACCGTTATTAATAAAAATCAAAAGACAAAAACAAGTGAGCAAAGTATAAATGTACCTTCTATTCTTGCAATTGATGACTTTATTATTGATCCGAAAGTATCACAAAGAAAAACTGTTAATTGAGCACGTATTGACGCAAGCATTAATGCTCCAAATGCACGATATTTTGAATGGGATTTTGGTGATGGAACAAGTCAAGTTATAGGAAATGAATCTCAACTGTATCATACCTATAATAAATCATGAAAATACACTATTACTGTACGCATTAAAGACTCGACTGAAACATATAATAACACAGTAACTCGAACCGTATATGTGACAGATGCTGATACACCATTTTCAGTAGTAGAGATAAAACAAAATGGAAAAATCATACTACCTACGAAAGATATCCAGTGTAATCAACAAGAATGAGAAGATGTATATCTTATAGATCGAATCAATCCTATTAGCATAGACTGAACAAAAAGTATTAATATAGATTGATCAAATTCAAATATAAAATATTGATGGCAATATCAGTGACAAATTTCAAATGAATCTACATTTAATCAAAAATTTACAGAACTTTGATGTTTCCCTGTAACCCTCTCTATACAATGAAATAATTGATCAACTCATTCTACTCGAACCTTTTTCCGAGTGAGTAACATAGCACCAAAAATTGGAACGATAACAATTAATGATGAGAGTGCAAATGGTGGTTGAAATACAAATGGTGGTTCAAATACACAACAAAATCAAAGCTCTAAAATAATCATTTCAGCATCAACAACAAATGCAAAAGATGAAGATGGTGTAATTACATCATACTTATGGTACTATTATACAGAATCTGACAAAGAACCTCAAGATTTTAGAACAACACAAAATTCAAAAACAACGTTTGTAGTTCCAAATATTAATGAAAAATACTATTTCTGAGTTATCGTTGAAGATAATGATGGTCTTGTATCTGACAGTAGGGATATGATTGGTGAAAATACGCCAAATTTTATTACAAATAATGGAAATATAAATCTTCCAATTATTACAATAACCACAACAAATACAAATATTATTGCAGGAAATGATATGACATTTGATGTATCTGTAAAGAATGTACTTTGAAAAGTTCTTACGGAAAAATCAGATTTTCAATGGGATTTTGATGGTGATGGCATAACTGACATTAAAACAAAAGATTCACGAATTACTAGAAAATTTGATACTCCTTGAACATTCAATGTAAAGGTAAAGGCTACATATAACTGAGCATCAAATACAAAATATCAAACTATAGTCGTAAAAAATGAATTAACACCAAAAACTATTACCTATAAGTATAAAGATAAAAATATTGTACTCAATACAACAAATGGTGTATACAAAATGGCAAAATGGTTATATGGTGAAAGCTCATCAGATAATACCTACTATATAGTTATAGATTGAATAAATGATGTTACCGGAACCATGGAGGTAAGTGACTCTGTGGAAAGCAAAATGGTGGATTTCTCAACAACAGGTTGAGAAATAGTAAGTGACCAATTAATCACCTATCCACAGTCAGAAAGTGGAAGTATTCATATAAATCAGCAAAATACAAAGGTTTTTATACTTCCAAGAATAGAAAACTCTCCTGATGTAAGATATGCTATTGATTCTGATATTAATACTGATTCTGACTTAAATGGAACGAATGATGATGATATTGATAATAAAGATACAGAATCTTACGAACATTGATACCCTTTTATTATTAAAGATTTTACGAATCAAAAAAGAAATTCAAGAACCATTCGTATAACCTTTCTTCGAAATAATACAAAAATATCTTCAAAAGCTATTGTATTACGCTTTGATTATATAAAAGATATCCAAGTTACTCAGGGTTCTACAAGTTGAAGTTGAAATGAAACATCGAGTTGAACAATACAATTAGAAGAAATGATTTCAAAATATGATCGTGAAAATATTGCAAAATTTGAAGAAATTATCAGAACACTTCCACAAGATGATAGAACATATCTGATGAAGAATAAAAATCTTCTCATCGAAAATTGGGCAGATCCTCAAGAAAAAACAAGAATCCTTCTTACTATACAAGAATATATTGATTCACTTACTGATAATTCATCAATAAAAGAAACGCTCTGAAATATTATTACTTCCCTTCTTATTGCCGAAAATCAATCTGCAGATGATATCAGTGTTGCCCTCTCTGTAATTCGATCTCTTATATCACAAAATCATCCACAATACTCATCAATATCTGAAAAACTTGATAGTATTGCCGGACATCCAAGTAACTTTTCAGAAAATAAAAAATTATGAACGGAAATTCTGAGTATCATTAAGGATGATACTACTCTTACTACAAAAGATAAAACAAACATAAAGAGTCAACTTATTATAATTACCGCAGGGTGATCTCAGAGCGTTAGTGAAGATGATGTGAAAGAAATCGTGAGTACTACAAGTTCAATTGGTGGAATTGCTCAATTTTTGGTAGGCTTCTTTAAATTGTTTTTATATATTATCATACTTCTTATACTTGGATGATTATGATCATTCGCATTTTATAAGGTGAAAAATAAGAATTCTGATATTGCATTTCAAGATTGGATTATAGAATTATTCTCGCGAAAGTCCGATAAAACCAAGCAATGATTAGATATAAGTCATTTGCCAATAAAAACTGAAAGTATTACACAAAATATACCATATACAATAGAAAAGAATGATATTCTTAATACAAATGAGAAGATTTGAATAAGTAATGGTAGTATTTCCTCAAATTGATCAATCCCTAATTGGCTAAAAACAAAGGAAGAATCTATTCAAGAAAGTTGAGTTCAGAAGGCAGATAATGCAGAAATTGATCCACTTGGAAATTTTTCAAGCCAGTCAGCAGTGGTAGTTGAGAATACTAATACTCAATCATCTTTAGGTGATAATAAGTTACCAAATTGGTTAGTTAATCCTTCTAAAAATGAAGAAGTAGCTCCTCAAGAAGAAGTAGCTCCTCAAGAAGAAGTAGCTCCTCAAGAAGAAGTAGCTCCTCAAGAAGAAGTAGCTCCTCAAGAAGCCACATCTTCAGAAATTATAATAACTGAAGATGAAAAAACTCAGATATCACCATCTATAAAGGAAGAATCTCCTCAAATGCGTGATATACCAGATTGGCTAAAAGATTCTGTTCTAACAAAAACTGAGGAAACGAAAAAAGTTGAGCCAACCGTAGATAAACAACCTACTCCCATAAAAAATGATACCCAAAAGACCGCTGTTGATGATGATATTCCAGATTGGCTCAAATAAATACCCGAATTCGGGTATTTATTTTGCAATGTACCATTTTTGAGTTATATTAGTATGGAATAGTTATAATTCTGATTAATATGAATCCTGAAACTCCAAATTCATCCGAATGAGAAAAAGAGAAATTTCTCCATTTGTCGAATACTACAGAACCACAAATATCCCCCACAAATACTCAAAAAGAGGCAGATACTACTTCACCTCAAAAAGAAGAACAAAAACCCGGATTTTTAGCCACCATACTAGCACAGCCTGATAAGGTAACAAGTTGACCAGTATGACAAAAAATTGAACAAGAAAGCACTTCTGCAACAAATCAAATAGGAAATACTATTCCAAAGAAAAAAATAGATCCTATTACACCTGCTGTATTTTTTAAATACATTAGTGCACTTTTACTAGTAAGTTTCATATTTTTCTGAAGCTTCCTAGCCTATATCGTATTTAATCCCGAACAAACACAATTCTTTGTTCGTTTCGGAATAGATCCAGATGAGATAAAGGTTTTATTAAGAAAATTAGTAGATATCGTTTTTGGAATAATGACTCTCATTTTTTCGATTATTTGGATTATTTATCTTTTTCGATCATTTTTGACTCCGAAAGAATACCAAAAAAGAAAAACTCTTGCTATTATGCTTGCAATTTTCTTTGGAATTATTCTATTTGGGAATATTACTGCATGGGCAAAGCTCGTTCAACAAATTAAAGTCATAGACCCTGAAAATCCATTCTGAAATGTACTTATATATGATAATGAACTTTATAAATCAGAAACAGGAAAAGATAATGCGAAAATCCGAAAAACTTCTGAACTCATAGGTCCTATCACATTATTTTTTGATATCTCCACAAATGCACAAAGAGTCGAAGAAAAAGAAACTATGACAATTGGTTCATTTCAAATTAATTTTAATGGAGCAAAATGTGTAAATGGAAAAGATGAAATAACAGGGACTGATCCAAAAGATAATAAAACACTCATATGTACATTTGACGAAGTAAAAACATATAATATCACAGGAAAATACACCTGAATACACAAGGTAAGTCGAGAAAAAAAGGAGGTAAATATTACTTTGCCTTGAATTGATATCAAATGACTCATCGAGAAAAAAGAGGGGAAAAACCTAAAATGAGAAAAAACTATTATTCTTGATGCAACAAAATTGCAAAAAACCATTTGAAATCCTCTATGGATTGAGCCAGATGGTACAGAGAATAAGAAAACAAGTCTGATTCGAGTGGCAAATGGACAAGAGCAACTTATATGTTTACGAATCATACAAACAAATGGTTGTGATAGAATATTTCTCATTAGTGATACTAATACTGAAAAAGTACATTGAGAAATTACAGCAACACAAAACCCTGTTAATGCATTGGTATACGAATTTGAACTAAAAGATACCGATATTAATGTGGATGAAATTCAGTGATATAAATGGATAACAAATGAATGAAATATTATTTGTGAATGAAATACAACAGGAAAGTGTGAATATGCCCTCCCAAAGTACGGGAAATACTCAATCACTCTTGAGATTATCCTGGCAAATAATGAGATTATACGAATTAAGAAAGATGGAAATGTCCAAGCTCCAGTAAAGCTTATGAGACCACTTAGAATTATGGGGCCAGATAAGACAAATTTAGCTATAGATAACAACTTTGACGACACCCTGAAGGCCTTCGTACTCAAATGAGTACCAACCCCAACAGAACTCATTCTTGATGCTCAAGATGTCGTTCCAAATAATCAATGACTCACCCTTCAATCAGTCGAATGGGAAATAATGGAAATATGACAACCTGTAAAGAAAAAAATAGGAATTAAAATAACAGCGGATATTTTAACAAATATGCGACATGAAATTATTGGAAAATATACTTTTAAGAATAGAGAATCCTGAACATTGGAGTATGCACAAGAAAGGATAATTGTTGAATCAAACCAAACTGAAATTATTCCTGAATTATATATTGAAAAGGAATCTGACTATGCACCAACTATCGTACGAGCTGATGCATCAGCCAGTACTACAAAAGAATGAAATATTAAGAAATTTATTTTTGATTTTTGAGAAGGAAGACCACCAGTAGAAGGAGACTCTATACAAGAATACCAGTATTTGAAAGATGGAGAAAAAACTATTACACTTACTATTATTCGTGAAGATGGAGTAAAGGCAGTGCTTCAAAAAAATATCGTATTAAAATCAAAACAAAAAACTATTGTACTCAATGCAAGCAATTGGATTTGGTTTGCTAATAAAGCTGTAGATTTTGATGCAAATGGAACTGAGTGACAAATAGATACCTACATATGGAACTTTTGAGATAATACTCAAGCCTCATATGATCCTGCGCCCTCTCATGTATATAAAGAACCTGGACAATACAATGTACAACTCAGTGTAACCTATGATGATGGAACGATAAAAACTGCCTCAAAAACAATAACTATAGAAGCAACATCGGAAGATGAGTAATATAAAAACCCTCTTAACTTAAGAGGGTTTTTATATTTTAATGAATATACGTTCATTCGAGAGTTTCTTCATCTAGCTTATCAATATCCTCAATTCGGCATACGAATATTGGCATCTTTTCATCCTTTGCAAGAGCAATTGCAGATTGATCCATTATTCGAAGTCATTGATTTAAGGCATCTTCAAGAGTAATGATATCATATCTTTTAGCATCAGAATGTTTTTTTGGATCCTTATCATACACTCAATTTACTTTCGTTCCTTTTACCACACAATCACATTCAAGCTCTAATGCTCGAAGTACAGCAGTTGAGTCTGTTGTAAAATATGGATTCCCCGTTCATCAAACACAGATAACCACTCTTCCCTTCTCTATATGGCGCAAGGCTCGTAATCTGATAAATTCTTCGCAAACCTTCGGAGTGGGAACAGCACTCATGACACGAACTTCAGCATTTTGTTCTTTCAATGCTTCTCATAATGCAATACCATTAATCATAGTTGCAAGCATTCACATATAATCTCCCATAGAACGATCCATTCAGCCTTTCTCCAGAATAGCTCAACGAAAAATATTTCCCCCACCAATTACTACTACTACTTGAATATTTTTCTTTGTGAGTGCAATGACTTTCTGAGCAAGAAAGGAGAGAAATTCAGGATCAATTCCATATCCCAATTTTCACTGAAGAGCTTCTCCTGAGAGTTTCAAAAGTACTCTCTTAACTGTATGTCCGTATTTTTTCATAAGAATATAATAAAAAAGACCATAATTGGTCTTTTAGAAAGTAAAAAATCACTGAATAAATAATACAAAAACTGCTGAAAATGCGAGAGCAAGAACAAAGAGGATAGATAATCCAATAATAATTGTATTTCGCTTCTTGAGCTCATGCTCCAACCCAGAAACTGTATATTGCAATGTTTTTGAGTCAGTCTCATTTCGCTCTTTAGCGCTTTCTAGAAGAAAAGTAGCCTTTTTGTATTCAATTAAAGAAATGGAATTTTGCAATTCTGTTTCTGTTTTTCAGAGTTTATATGATAAATCCTGAATAAGCGTATCCTTCTTATCGATTGTTTCTTGAGATTGTTCGTACAGATGTCGGTAATCTACCATATAACCATCCTGTCATACTAAAGAAACTGTATGATCTGATGATTCATTATGAATAATCTCATAATCATCTGCCATATACCCAATATTCTCTTCCTTTACACGTGCAACATCCTCATCATCAAGAAATACTTTCTTTCCGATACGTTTGGTATTAATTCTTCCTGCCTGTATAAAACGATCCACTGTTCTTGTGGAAACACCAAGACGAAGAGAAGCCTCAACTCTATCAATAGTAAACGCCATAGAAATAAAATATATTGAATGTGGAAACTATAATATAGAAAAAATCTAAATTTCAAAAAAATACTCTTAAAGTCCTTATGTTTATATAAATTGACTTTATGTGAAATTTAATATAATTGATATATCAAATATTATTCAATAATATATCATCCATATGTCATCTATTAATGCTCCTATTGATTTTCTTTTTCAAACAGTAAAAACATACTCTATACTCTCTAGAAAATTTGACGGATACCTCGGTGGAATAAGTCTTAATGAGTTTATTATTCTTTCATATCTTGAGAAATCTCCAGAAAGTAAAATGCGTCGGGTTGATCTTGCTGAAAAGATTGGACTTACTGCATCAGGAATAACAAGACTGCTCCTTCCTATGGAGAAAATATGACTCATCCAAAGAGAAAAAAATGAACACGATGCACGTGTAAGTTTTGTATTAATTGCTCCAGGAGGAAAAAGAAAGTTATTTGAAGCAATGGATCGAATTGAATTAATATTGCAAGAATCGTTTCCAAGTTATGAATCCTGAAGACTAGAAAATACAACAAAAGTTCTCCAAGAGATATGACAATTCATGAAATAATTCTAACAGTTTTTTCTTGCACGTATGATATATAATACCTCTCACTTTATATGAATTTGAGTTAAAATAGAAGAAGTATTGCCTATTTTTCAATGCATAAACACCACTCTAAATACTGTACAGACTATTTATTCATTTCACATGCGCAATCCCCTTTCTGCGCATATTACACTTCAATATTTACCTCAGGTGATAGAGAAAAATTATATAGACAAAATATCTAAATTATTCCTCTATTATTCCAAAAAAGATATACATATACAATGATATGCTATTGACTTTTTTCTTTCAAAAAACACAAACAAATGTTACTGTTATCTCAAATGCTGAATCTCAAATGATATACTCCTTTTACGAAATAACTTAATTTGATTACAAGCATTCTCAGAGGTTATGGATAATTCCCTTCCATTCATAAGTCATATTACTTTATGCGATATAGAATTTAAAGAGGGCTTTACTGAATATGACAATCTCTTTAAACATCTCAATACAGTTACTCGTGATCTTATAAAAAATAGTAATATCGCGGACAATATATCCCTCTATATAGTTGATTCTACTATGATTCCTGAATTACAAATCCCAAAGATACAATATAAACTTCATGAATAGCTTTTTAGATGTACGTCTTAAGTTGTTACTTGTATATTCTGGAATTCTATGATATCATAGAATAGCCACAACTATCTATGGAGGTGTAACATGGCGGTACAAATTCGTGTCATGAAAAATGGGCGTCCCGTTTCAGGGGTGAATGTGTATTACAGAAAGAAGTCTTCTGGTTCGACTGGAGAAAAAACTACCGATGATCAGGGATATGTCACTTTTCAAGTTGATGCTGGAATGGCTGCAATTATTCGTATTCGTGGGAAAGGAATTTCTTATGAAGAAAATGATTACTATCTAAAAAGCGGGTTAAATGAGTTCAAATTCTGAATTTCATTCAATCCAATCCTCCAACTCCCCCCACACCAATCTGAAAGGGACATGGTGTGGGGTTTTTAATACTACAAGAAAATAGAATATACATCAAAAAAATAACCCCAATTTCTTGGAGCTATTTTAATGATTCAAATCAAATGGTGGAGGTGACGGGAACTGCCCCCGTGTCTTGAAAGGTGCAACATATACATCTACCTTTTATAGTTCTTTTTTATACCACATATACAGGGAAAAAGAACAAAACAGTATACATGGAGACGGATTTCTAATACCTCAAGATGAATGAATACCTATCCAATAAGATTCATCTTGGGTCTTGAAGTAATGAAAGAGCTACAAGATTCCTTCTTTCATGTTGCAGCAAGCCATCTGGCATTCATCTATAAAGAAGGCTGCGTTCTTGTAGTTAAACTAGGCAAGAACTGTCGCAGGAGTAGTATTGCCGAAAAGACGAGCAAGTACACTACCACGAGTCGAACGAGAAGTTTTAGCACTTCTTTTTTCCGCATTTGATAAGGAAGCGTCGGACCGCTCCCAAAAGGCACATACATCACACATAGATTCTCCCAATCGAATACTAATATCACCCCCACAGACATCTATCATATATAAAAAATGGAATAAACCAAAAAAAAACTCCCCTATATTTCAAGGGGAGCAAACACGATGGAAAGCGAGTGTGACCTTTAGCGATTATGCAATGTGGTAAGAACCATTTTGGCTGTATCAGATGAAAGATTTCATTCAATAACAACCGTACCAGAAGTGAGTTTTGCATATGTTCGTTCAACAGGTTTATTTTTATCTTCAAGTTGCATAATTTGTTCTGGAGTCTTTCATTTATAGAAATAAACTCGAACTGCAGCGTTTAGGAAGACTGTTGGCACATGCTTTTTATCAATTCCGATTGTATCATTTGCATTCTCAATCTCTTTAAATTTTTTTATAAAATCATCATTAGCGACGGTGAATCCATATCATTCTTGTTCGTTCCAGTAGGAATTGCCCACCGAACGAGAGTGTTCCGTATTTTTTCATGTCTCCAATTGTTTTGGAGTTATTTCCATATACTGAACACTCGCTTGGAGTGTAGAATTCTGCGCCTCTGATGCGTTTATAAAGAAATACACTCATAAGAGGAAGAGGAGAGAGAGGATTGCCTGGGTCCACTCTACGGTTACCCGTTTAACGGGAACACTTCTTGTTGTCATACCAATACTTTACAAAAAGAGCAAAGCTATTGTAACATACAATTTTTGATATGTCAATATTTATTAAATAAAAATCATATATGTCAATAACATAAAAAATGTACAGTTGATTTTACTATCTCGTTTTATATACTTCAAAACCCTTTTCATTGGAGTATATACATGGAACAAAACAATGCACTTCCACAACAAATTCTTGAGGAACCTGTCATGAATACCCCAGGGACATTTGCAAGAGATGATGAAGCATGGCTTCAAGAGGTAGAGCAAGTAGTAATGCTTGCAGGAGCTCATGATTAATTTTCTCATGTAAAAAATAAGCTGCGGAAGATACTCTTCCGCATTTTTAAATGGAAAAAATTGAAAAAATTGAAAAAATTCATACCATCGTATTATAAATAATATATTCCCATACTATGCCTCTTGTTATCTACAATACACTTTCACGCGAGAAAGAAACATTTAAACCACTTCGTCAAGAAGAAGTAAAAGTGTATTATTGCGGACCGACTCCATATAACTATGCACACATAGGGAATTTACGAGCATACCTATTTGAAGATTTTGTAATTCGAACTCTCAAATTTCTCTGATATAAAGCAAAAACCGTAATGAATATCACTGATATTGATGATAAAACTATTCGAGATAGTCAAAAAAATGGAAAGGAATTAAAAGCCTTTACTGAATACTATACAGAAGCATTTTTAGATGATCTTACAAAGCTCAATATCAAACATGCAGACACGATAGCTCCGATATCTACCCTTATTACTGATATGGGGAAAATAATTCAGTGACTCCTCGATAAAGGATTTGCATACTTAGCAGATGATGGTAGTATCTACTATAGGGTAGAAAAATTTAAAAAATATGGAAAACTTGCTCATCTTGATATGAGTGGAATGATTTCAAATGTTCGGGTGAATAATGATGAATATGAGAAAGATCAAGTAGCGGATTTTGCTCTTTGGAAAGCATATTCAAGTGAGCACGACGGACCAAATTCTTGGACTATTGAAGTCATAATAGAGAATGAAAAAAAGACTATTATTGGACGCCCAGGTTGGCATATAGAGTGTAGTGCATGTAACTATCGCTTCTTCTGAGAACAAATCGATATTCATATGGGATGAATTGATAATCTATTCCCCCATCATCAAAATGAAGTCGCACAAACAGAAGCATTTACTGGAAAGCAGTTCTCAAAATATTGGATGCATTGAGGTCATCTTTTGGTAGATAATAAAAAAATGGCGAAAAGTGCAGGAAACTTTTACACACTCAGAGAAATTATCGAGAAAGAAAATAACTTTTCCGAAACACTCGTATGTCGAGGATTTCGCCTGATGGCACTTCAAAATCAATATCGTGAAAATTTCAATTTTACATTTGATAGACTCCATGCAGCGATTAATACGATAAAATGATTGGATGAGATGATAAAGCGACTCGGTCGATATAAATCCCAATTTACCCCTACTGAAGAAATAAGAAATAACCACGGTAAATTAAAATTTCATGAGATTTCTCGAGAATTTCGTGATAATCAACAATATTTCATGCAGGATTTTATCGAGAAAGTGGAAGATGATTTTGATACGAACTGTGCAATGACTTCAGTATTTGAATATCAGACGTATATTAATTCTTGAATTGATGAACAATCATTTTCACTCGAAGAAAGCAAGTCAATTATTGATCTCCTTCGAAGTTGGAATGAAATAATAGCTATAATTGATTTTGATCTTCTTGAAATACTTCAAGAAGTTCCTAAAGAAATTGAAGCTCTCTGAGTTGCACGCACGGAGGCAAAAATCCAAAAGAATTGGGCAGAGGCGGATGCAATTCGCGAAGAGCTTACCAAACTCGGTTGGAAGATGATTGATGAAGCAGATGGAAAATGGAGAGTAGAAAAAATATAATATCTCAATATATACCATGCAACATATACAAAACATTATCACACAAACTATTCACGCACTCTATGGAATAGACCATATACCAGAAATATCCCCTGCCCCAAAACCAGAAGTAGGAGAATACTGTATAGGCGTGTTTCAGCTTACAAAAATAGTAGGAAAAGCACCAAATATAATTGCAAATGAAATTGCCTGAGAACTTCAAAAGTATGATACTATATTTCTTTCTACCAATTCTATCGGTGGATACGTCAATTTTTTTCTTACCAATACACTCTGGTGAGAGCTTCTCAATTGAATCTACAAAAGTGAGAAACCAAAGAATGCTGGGAAAACTATAGTCGTCGACTATATTGGTGCCAATGCTGGAAAACCTCTCCATATATGACACCTCTGTACCCCATCGGTAGGTCAATCTATCTGTAATATCTATGATTATCTCGGATACAAGGTTATCGGAGATTCTCATTTTGGGGATTGGGGAGGAATTTTTGGGAAGTTGATTTATGGGTATAAAAAATGAGAAAATAATAATAATTTATCAATCTCATACTTATTAAAAGTATATCAAGAAGTACATACTGATATTATAAAAGATACCTCAATACTAAATCAGCTTCTAAATGAATATATAAGCAAACTTGATGAATCTGTGTGGCCTGAAAAATGCAAAAAATGATGATACAAAAATTTAGTTGATGGAAAAGATATTGAATGATTCCTTCTATTGGAAGATAGTTTTCAAAAAAATAACCCTCGTATATTTGAACAATTAAGAGTAGTATGGTGAGAATTTAAAAATATTGAATGAAATACTCGTGAAGAATTCAAAAAGTTATCTCAATGAGATTCTGAAAACGTCGAACTCTGGAAAACATTTACAGGTATCTCTATTACGGAAATAGAGAAAAAACTTGAACTTCTCAATGTTCATGCGAAATACAATATTGGTGAGAGCTTCTATGAATGACTTGGGCTTCCTCGTCCCAATAATGAAGATTACCCAGAATTAAAGGATAATATGAAGGCTATTGTTGCAGAACTCATCGAGAAATGAATTGCAACGGATAACTCAATTCTATCAAATTGAGAAGATAAAAGTGTTGGTGTGGTTTTCCCAGAAGAGATGAAACTCCCCTCTTGTATCCTCCAGAAAAAAGATGGAACAGGACTTTATCTTACGAGTGATCTTGCAGCAATCAAATATCGCCTCACGAATGGTTGGAATCCATCAAAACTTATCTACTCTGTCGATGTACGTCAACAACTCCACCTCCGTCAAGCATTTGCTATTGCAAAGATGGCTTGGCCAGAACTCACTGAATGAGTTGAATTTTTTCATGCGTTCAACGGATTCATCAAGTTGAAGGAATGAGCCATGTCGACTCGCCATGGAACCGTCATATTTCTCGAAAAACTCATCGAAGAAGGAGAAGAAAGGACAAAGAAAATATTATCAGAAAAAGGACGAATACTTTCTGATAATGACATAGAAACTATTACTGTTGCAGCTATCAAGTATTCTTATCTTGCACAGGATCGTGAAAAAGATGTGGTATTTGATTGGGATAAAGCACTTGCATTTGAGTGAAATTCTGGACCATATATCCAGTATGCCTACGTTCGAGCAAAGAAGATACTTCCTGAGGATTTTAAGAAATGAGAAAACTTCAGTAAAGACATACCATTCTCAGAATACGATAAAAAACTTATTCAGATACTTCTGAGAAAAGATGCTATAATACAAGAAACTGCATCAAAATATAAGCCTCATATACTTGCAAACTACGTTTACGAAGTTGCAACAACGTTTAATAGCTTCTATGTCCATACTCCGAAGATTCTCGAGGAAACAAATAAAGAACTCAAGAATATACGTCTTGGAATTATTCTAGAGACAACAGAAAATCTTAAATGTTGCTTTCATCTTCTCGGTATACATATGCCTACCGAGATGTAAATTTGCTCACCTTCTATTTTTTCATATACTCCCTTTTATATTTTTTCTGTATCCTATGGCACAAATATACTCTGAAGAATCGCTTACTCGCATAGAGAAACTAAAGAAAATGCGCGCACTTGGAATCGAACCATATGCACAAAGTTTTAAAAGAACACATAAAATATGTGCTCTTATTGGAACTTCTCCTGAAACACTTCGTCCCATCGAAACTATTATAGAAAGTTCAACAAATTTTATATCACTTGCTGGAAGAATTACACTCCATAGAAGTTTTGGGAAAATTCTCTTCATGACCATAATGGATGGAACTGCCAAAGTGCAAGTTATGTTTTCTCGAGAAAATTGCTCTATAGTAACAAAAGAAGGTGTAAAAAAAGAGGTTTCCAATGAATTAACCGCATATAAATTTTCTGAAAAATTGGTGGATATTGGTGATTGGATAGGTGTTTCTGGTGAACTTTTTTATACACATAAAGGTGAACTTACCCTATTCGCAAAAGAATTTACTTTTCTTTCAAAAGCAGTAAGACCACTTCCAGAAAAATGGCACGGACTTTCAGATGAAGAGACACTCTACCGTGAACGATATCTTGATCTTATAACAAACGAAGAAACATATAATCGTTTTTTACTTCGTTCAAAATTCATGAAGGCACTTCGAGATTTTTATGAGGAAAATGATTTTCTTGAAGTAGAAACACCAATTCTCTGAAACTCAGCAAGTGGAGCAGCAGCAAAGCCATTTATCACACATCATAATGACTATGATTTGGATGTATTTCTTCGTATATCACCTGAAACTGCACTAAAAAAAGCAACTGTTGGTCGATTTGAGCGTATATTTGAGATTGCTAAAGATTTCAGAAATGAAGGAAGTGACCCTTCCCACCTTCAGGAATTTACAATGGTTGAACACTACGCAGTATATTGGAGTTATGAAGATAACATGGATTTTGCAGAGAAAATGGTGAAAGCACTTTTTCAAAAACTCTGACTTCCTCCAGTAATTTGTATTGAAGATAAGGAATGAAATGCCCGAGATGTTGATTTTATGAAAGATTGGGAACGTATTGATTATTCTGAACGAATAAAAGCAGATACTACTATTGATATTCGTGAATTTTCTATTGGTGAAGAAGATAAAATGAGAAAGGCTATTTTAGATATTTGAGTAAAAATAGATGGAATAGAGAAAATGTCTCTTGCTGTAATGATAGATTACCTATATAAGAAAAAAACTCGTCCACAAATTGTATGACCTGCATTTATTTTCAATTATCCAAAATTCATGCAACCACTCGCACGTACGAGTGATACTAATCCATACATAGTAGAACAATTTCAGTTACTTATAAATGGTTGGGAAATAGTAAAAGCATATTCCGAACTTGTAGACCCGATTGATCAAAGGGAGCGATTCGAAGAACAAGCAAAAGCCATTGAGGCAGGTGATGAAGAGGCAACTTCAGCAGATTATGATTTTGTGAGAGCTATGGAATATGGTATGCCACCTCAATCATGACTTGGCTTTGGTATCGATAGATTCCTTACGCTCATTACTGGGCAAAAGAATCTTCGTGATGTCATCCTTTTTCCTCTTATGAAACCAAAATCAGAAGAATAAAATATACACTTTTTAAAAAATCATCCATTCGGGTGATTTTTTAAAAAGTAAAAAATGACTTGAATTTTATATAATAAAAATTATTATAAAATTAATATATTAAAATGTAAATATGATTGTTGTTAAGATTGGTACCGAATCTCTTGAAAATTTTGAAACATCAGAAAAGGTAAACAGAATGATCCGTGATATTGGTTTACTTATTCAAAAATATAAAGAAGAGATTATACTTGTAAGCTCATGAGCTGTCTGAGCATGAAGAAAGAAACGACCAGATATTGAAGACAAGAAAGTACTTGCACAGATTGGCTGGACTGAACTTATGAGTGGGTATGATAGAAAATTTGCAACCCATGGAATATCAGTTTGATGACTTCTTTTAACCCATGCAGATATAACTGATTTTAAAGAAAGAAAAAATACACTTATAGATACTGTAAAACGAGATTGGAATAATAACATACTTCCAATAGCAAATGAAAATGATCCAATTGCTACAGAGGAAATGATTGCCCTGAAACGATGAGCTGATAATGATAAAAATGCCCTATTACTTGCACAACTCTTTCAGGCAAAATTCATGGTGATAGTAACAAGTGAAAATGGCTGTTATCAAGATAAAAGTGATCCAAATACAAGAATAGAAAGAATTTTTGGTACCGATATAACGGATACATGGATTGAAAGAATATGTTGAAAGCCTACAAAATGATGAACTGGGGGGATGGCATCGAAACTTGAGGTGGGACGTGAATGAATAAAACATTGAATAGAAACCATCATATGTGATGGTATTCATTCATGACTTCTTGACCACTATGAAGGAAGGCATATTGGTGGGACAATTGTCCATTCGTAATATTTGCATCTTCTTAGAAAAATTATATACTAAAAAGCATATTTTTGATATAAGTTTTTATGTTTTGGATACGTATTCTTCTTACCTTTTTCATAAGTATTATTGGTATTCAAAATACTTATGGTGAAGGGTTGCTTCCTTTTACTGATATTAAAACAACCGACACCTATTATTCTTCGGTTTTGCAGCTCTATAAACAAGGAATTTTAACCGATACTGATGAACATCTCTTTTATCCAAATGAACTCATTGCCCGTGATTTATTTGTATGAATTGTAGTATGAGTATCTTGTCATAAATGTATTAGCCCTAGTATAGAAGATTATATAAAATATCAGGTAAATCCTTTTATTGATGTTACAAAAATAAATCCATATTTTTACTGTATTTCGTATTGAAAAGAAAAAGGGATTATTCAGTGATATAACTATGATATAAATTGAAGTGTAAGTTGCCAAAATAATACAACATTTACAAAAAATGAAAATCCAACAAGTACTCCTTTTTGTCCAGTCAATAATATTACACGTATAGAAGCTGCTGCTGTACTTCTTCGTCAGGCTAGCCTATGGAATGAGGCTATGAATTCATCCCTTCAATCACAGCTTTCATTTCCAAATAACACAGGTGATAAAGGAATGCGTTACTGGTTTTGATATACAAAAAAGGCAATACAAGTCTGACTGATTGATAATACATATCAAAATATTGTTTCAGATAATATCATAACAGAAGATGAACTAAATACTCTCATTTCTCTTACATCTACTCAAATCACAAGATGGGAATTTGCTGTTATGGCTGCAAAAATGCTCTCTCTCAATCAATGTAGCAATACATCGCGAGATTCGAATGATTTCTGAGTGCAGATTCTCATTTTTGATAAAGAAAGTTCAGACTCAAAAAATGGAAATGGAAATCAACCAAAACTCTGAACTACAGAAGATACATTTGACCTATATGGGAAAATATTTTCTACTCAAGAAGATGGACCAAAAGAATCAAATCTTATATATAAATGGAATTTTCTTCATCCGAATTCGCAAACAGAAATAAATAAAACAGGAAAATGGCTTGATAATTTTCAATTCCCTAATGACTGAACTTGGGTTATCACACTTACGACTACCGATAAATCATCAGGAAAAGAAAGCGTATCGGTGGCTCAAGTTTCAATCGAAAAATCTACAACCATCCTCCCACTTTTATCTTCATTCATTTGGGCAAATGAAAAGCCAGCATGAGTTGCTACATTATTTTTCTCAAAAGTTTCATGATGAGTTCAGCCCTATAGTTATCTATGGGATTTTGGTGATGGATGACAAAGTACTGAGGCAAATCCAAATCACGTATATCTAAAATCATGAATATACCCAGTAACACTCACGGTACGTGATGCGGCTGGAAATATATCAGTAAATAAAATAGTTGTAAATATCACAGAAAACTGTGATCCAGATAAAGATACTGTACTAAGTTGTAAGCCATCAGAATGAGTAAATATAAGAAATACCCCTGCTGCTGATATTATCATTCTAGAGAAAGAATGAGTAAATTGTAATGGTGAAAAACCCTCAAAATATACAGATAATACCTATGATTTCCTTGCGAAAACAAGTACTACTGGAAACTACAGTTATAATTGGGTGTTTGTGAATCAAAATACATGAGAAAAGGTTTACAAAGAAGGTAAATGTATTAATGATCTTACTCTCAATCCTGGCACATGGACTGTTACTCTTACGGTAACCGATAAAGATACAGATGAGAGTACAACAGTAAGTACTCAGCTTCATATTCCATGAGAAACAACAGAAAATCCAAGCGTTAATACACTTACGGTTTGAATTGATGCAAATCCAATATCATGAATAGGAACGCTTACAAGTACATTTACCCCTTATGTTTCATGAGGCTCATGAGGTTATACCTATAAGTGGGATTTCGGTGATGGAACAACAAGTACAGAAATAAAACCAACACATACCTATGATACTGTTGGAAGCTATACTGTTACACTTATAGTAACAGATTCCACAGGACATACAGCAACAAGTAGTGTAGTAGTGCGCGTGTTACCAGTAGAAGTAAAAATAACCCCTGCTGCTGATATTATCATTCTAGAGAAAGAATGAGTAAATTGTAATGGTGAAAAACCCTCAAAATATACAGATAATACCTATGATTTCCTTGCGAAAACAAGTACTACTGGAAACTACAGTTATAATTGGGTGTTTGTGAATCAAAATACATGAGAAAAGGTTTACAAAGAAGGTAAATGTATTAATGATCTTACTCTCAATCCTGGCACATGGACTGTTACTCTTACGGTAACCGATAAAGATACAGATGAGAGTACAACAGTAAGTACTCAGCTTCATATTCCATGAGAAACAACAGAAAATCCAAGCGTTAATACACTTACGGTTTGAATTGATGCAAATCCAATATCATGAATAGGAACGCTTACAAGTACATTTACCCCTTATGTTTCATGAGGCTCATGAGGTTATACCTATAAGTGGGATTTCGGTGATGGAACAACAAGTACAGAAATAAAACCAACACATACCTATGATACTGTTGGAAGCTATACTGTTACACTTATAGTAACAGATTCCACAGGACATACAGCAACAAGTAGTGTAGTAGTGCGCGTGTTACCAGTAGATACAACTGATCTTTGTCCAGAAATAGCATGACCAGTAGATAATCAGTGATGCCCTATTATAGAAACTGGAGATCATTACACGGATATTATCACTGAAATTGGTGAAACAAATAAATGTATGATGAATGCGATGAATGGTGAAAATTTGCTCATTTGACAAGCAGTTTGTGTACAATGTCCATGCAAATATACGCTCGATTTCAATGCAGTATTTCGTGTATGTGATATTATTTTTCCAACAATTCTCTCTACTGATAAATTAAACACATTTGCAAGAGGAACGCTTTATCAAGTGCCAAAATATACTAATCAATAACAAGTAGCATTATATGCTTCGACTTATTTCACACAAACGATCTACTTCAGTTTTTAGCGGAAATCAGCACTCTAAACATATAGGAACAGGAGTTGAATTTACAAATCTTCGTGAATATAATACGAATGATAATGCTCGACTTATTGACTGGAAAATGAGTGCAAAAAGTGATAGAGTGTATAGTCGTGAGTATGAAGAATCTACAGAATTAAAGGTATTTCTTATTATTGAGATATCCCCAAGTATGTACTTTGGTACAAATAAAACAACAAAAATACATACACTTATCGAAACAATAGAAACTATTTTACGAAGCTGTGATCAATACAATCACATACTTGGGTGAATTATTTGAGATCAAAATTGACTTAACTACATATCCCCTAAATGAGGAAAATATAATCGTTATCTTTTTTCTCAAATTCTAGAAAAATCTCTAAAATATCCACCAAAAATCTCTAAAACATCCACCAAAGAAATTATAGAAATGCTTATAGAGAGAAAAATTACAAATCAACTTATATTGTATATTACAGATAATACGTCCATACAAGAGATAAAAAAAATCACCAATCTATCATATATGAATGATTTCATATATATAAATATATTTGATACCATGGAATCAAATATATCGAAAGAATTCATAAAATCACCCATAAGAATATCTACAAATATTACATCAAATGACATTGGATCATTGGCAATTAACTATCAAAATCTTAGGAATCTATCTCTTCAAAAACTAGAACATACCATCAAAATTATTGGTGCATCATATCTAACAATATTTACACATCAAAAACCCTCAATTATTCTTGAGAATTTCTTTTTAAGAAGAAAGAAACATTAATGACAAAAGAATATGAATATTTTCTTCCTTGCATTTTTACATACTATTGGCTTTACTCAACAAGATCTTAAGAAGATATTTTTAGAAAATGAATATTACGAAGATTTTTATAAATCTATTTCCTATGATATATTAGTAAATATCTTCTGAAATAAGACAGAAAAAATTAAAAAAATACTATCAAATATAGATAAAATTGATACAGAAGATATACTGAAACTCATTCAGAGACTTGATATTGTTCTCATTTCTATTCATGATGCACGATATCCAGAAATATTAAAACCATTGAATCACTCACCATTTTTTCTATATGTTCGTTGAAATGTAGATATTCTTAATACAAATATCCTAGCTATAGTATGATCGAGGAAACATAGTCCTTATGCCAAAAAAATACTAGAGGATTTTATTCCGATACTTATCAAAGAAGATTTTACAATCATAAGTGGAGGTGCTTACGGTATTGATACATTAGCTCATGAAATTACCATTCAAACAAAAAATAACGGAAAAACCCTGGTAGTATTTGGTACTGGAATTGATCGTTGTTATCCTGCAAAAAATAAAACACTCTTTGAAGATATTATAAAATATAATTGAGCTCTTATTTCTCATTTTCCCCTTGGAACATGACCAGAAGTATATAATTTCCCAATCAGGAATGAGATTGTTGCATGAATGAGTAAGGGGATAATAATACCTGAAGCTTGAGAATGATCTGGCACCCTCATTACTGCCCAACTATGAATCGAACACGGAAGGGATATCTTCGTTATTCCATGAGATATATATAGAGAAAGTAGCAAAGGAAGCAATAGTTTACTTACGACTGGACAAGCAAAATGTGTATGAAACATACAAGATATACTTGAAGAATATATATTAATGCAGCATAATCATATGTTCTCACTAGAAACCAAAGGAAAACATCAACCTTTTCAAAATTCAGAAGCAGAAGCAATATATTCAAGTATTGAAAATGGATACTGAACTGTAGATGCAATCCAACTCGAAACGGACTATTCAACTACTGATATCCTTATGCACTTATCAATACTCGAAATTGAAGGACATATTGAAAATGATAAATTATGAGGATATTATGTCTGTTAAAATGTTTACTATTGATTTTTATAAAAAGAATTCATATAATTCAACCTACATATATCTATATAAGCCTATGAAATCACTATTTAAGCCAGTTGTACGAGCTATCATTATAAATGATACTGATGAAATCCTTATGGTAAAACATACGAAAGATAGCCTGTGGGTACTTCCAGGATGACACGTCGAAAGTGATGAATCAATTCATGATGCTATTTTACGAGAGTTAAAAGAAGAACTTTGATTAGAAGCTTTTTTCACCCCTATTGATGATCATGAGATTCTTCATCATAAAAAAATAGAACTAGAACATTTACCACTTCCACTTACTTCTTATAAGCTCTCATATACGAGTAGTTCATGAAAAGATAAATCTCGTACAGAATATATCTTTCTTATGATGTCTTCACAAAAAGATTGTATAAAACAGGAATGAGAAATAGTAGATTATAAATGGTTTGAACCCGAGGAAATTCTTCTTATGAAATGAAATATTGAAACATATGACTTTTATATTGAAATGATAGAAAAACTGCTTTATGGTGAAGAGTAAAAATACAATAATTCTCGTTGGTGGATGAACTGGTTGACATATAACCCCTCTTGTCTCTCTTTCAAAAATTTTATGACCCAATAATAACTATGAATGGATTGGAGAAAGATGATGACTTGAAGAGAATATTTCAAAAAGTGAGAATATCCCATTTCATCCAATTCATGCGGAAAAATTGCGTCGAGAGTTTTCATGGAAAACATTACTTATACCAGGAAAAATGTTACTTGGTGTATTTGAATCTATTATCATCATTTCAAAATTAAAACCTGATTTTATATTTTCAAAATGAAGTCATATTTCAATCCCTGTTGCTTTTGCTGCAAAAATACTTTGAATTCCATTTTATTTACATGAATCAGATACTATTCCATGATTAGCAAATCGAATAACTGGAAAATTTGCGAAAAAAATCTTTCTATGATTTCAAAGTGCAAGTAAATATTTTCCAAAAACAAAAACAATTGTCATCTGACAAATCATTAATCCTGAACTTATTGCCCTATCAAATAAATGAATTGATACAGTAATATCAGGAAAAATTCGACTGCTTGTCATATGCTGAAGTCAAGGATCACAAAATATTTTTAACTGGCTTATTAAGAATATTGATAGATTTAATGCATCATTTGATGTTTGTGTGGTTCTTGGGTTAAAAAATATTGGATTGAGGTCACAATTCACCAAAGCCCATGTAAAAACAATTGATTTTGCAAACATACAAGAATTATGAGAACTCTACAATTGGGCTGATATTGCCATTACACGCTGAAGTGCCACAACATTAGGAGAACTTGATATTTTTCATATCAAAAAGATAATAGTACCCCTTCCTTGGTCTTGATGAAATCATCAATACTATAATGCTCTCGAATACAACACACCAGACAATCTTATAATTGAAGAAAAGAATCTGTATAATCCAGAGACTATTCAGCTTATAATTCAAAAATTCTCGTGCTGAGAAAATAAGAAAATACAACAAATTATTCAATCATCCAATTCAGAAAAACAGATTTATCTCCTTAAGAAAACACTTATAAATCATGAAAAATACACCTCAGATAAAAAAATTTACGACTCTTAAATCCGTTTTTTCTCATCTTATTGAGGTAAAAAAAGCAAAATATACAATATGATGACTGCTCCTGTTGTATATTTCCATGATAGTAAGTGAGCCTTATTTTTATAAAATCCTGGTTGATCGGCTTGAAGTTGAATTGAAAAATCCAACATGACACATTCCAGATATTATGCTTATTACTATCGGTATATGGATAGGTATAACTATATTGTCAATTTTAGCTCGTTACATATTTGCCAAAACACTCCTTACCCTCCAAAATCGTGATTGGCAAAATTTTCTGCTAAAAGGAATGCAAAAAATGTTACTTCTCCCTATTGATTATCATATAGGCATTCAACATGGGGAAAAACAGAAGATTATAGATCGAGGTGCGGAAGCTGTATGGCAAGCTTGAGATATTATTATACTCCGTATTATCCCACAGATTACAATAGCAGTCTGTCTTATTATATTTTGATTTATCATTGATTGGAAAATGACGGTACTTAGTCTCATCTTCTTACCAATCAGTATCTACTTTATATTTCATATAGGAAAATCTGCACATACAAATCAAAGAACTGCAAACAAATACTGGGATAAAGTATTCTGACGAATCTCAGATAGTTTCACAAATCTTCAAATTATGAGAATATTTGATAGAAATGACTACGAGGTTGCAATACTCTCTGAAAGAATAGATCATGCTTCACGAGAACAAAATAAAGTCCGTAAACTCTGGATATTATTTAATTCATTTGGTTGAGCATTCGTATTCGTTGCAAAAGTGCTCATACTCTCAATAGGAATTATACTTATCTATAAATGACAACTCAGTCTCTGAACCCTTCTCTTCTTTCTGGCATTTGCGGATCGAGTATACGGACCTATATTTAGTGTATTTGAATGATATCAAAACATGATGATAAATATCGCTCATTATGAAAAAATTGAATCAATTTTTACTATGGAAAATGAGCAAGATACTGGGAATAAAGAACTCACAAAACTTGAAAATAATATTACCTTTGATTGAGTTTCTTTTATATACCCATGAACAAAAAGGAGTGTACTTTCTAATATACAGATGACTATCAAGAAATGAGAAAGAATTGCTCTTATTGGACAAACAGGAAGTGGAAAATCAACAATAGTTCAACTTCTTATGAGATTCTATAAACCCACACAATGAACTATTCTTATGAATAATGGAGATATTTATTGATACACGCTTGATTCATTCAGACAAAAATTTGCAGCCGTATTTCAAGATACAACACTCTTTAATGAGACCATTCAACATAATCTCGAATATGTACGCGATAATATAACACAGCAAGATATCGAGGAGGCTTGCAAGAAAGCAAATATACTAGAATTTATTGAATCTCTTCCTGAAAAATGGGAAACAGAAGTTGGAGAAAGATGATTAAAACTTTCTGGAGGAGAAAAGCAAAGAATTGCAATAGCACGAGCCATACTTGCAAATCCAGAAATTCTTATTCTCGATGAAGCAACGAGTGCATTGGATACAAAAACCGAAAAACTGATACAGAATGCTTTTGATAATCTCATGGAGTGACGCACTTCAATTATCATTGCCCATAGACTCTCAACTATAATCAATGCTGATACCATCTATCTTCTCGATAAAGGAAAAATAGTAGCACAGTGATCTCATGATATACTCTATAAAGAATCTCCAGAATATAAGGAAATGGTAGACCTACAACATAACTGATTCGTAAAAGAATAATTTAAAAAAATACCAGCATTCATCTGGTATTTTTTTAGGAAACAAGTATTCATTGGAGATTCCATCCATCAAGAGAATGAATATGAACACGAACAAGATCTCAAATGGCAACATTTGATTCATTTGAAATATACACTTCTTTGAAGTTTCGTGTTCGACCAACCCAACCATTACTTCGTCACTTTCCAGAAATTAATATTTCCTCTTCCCTTCCAATCATGAGTTTTGATCGATTCAATACTGACTCTTCCAAAAGATTATTCAAGGTATTCCAGCGTCTTGCCTTTTCATGAGGTGTAATATCATCCTTGTATGCATCATATGCATACGTTCCAGAACGAGGCGAATAACGAGCTATATAAGCAAAATCAAACTGACATTCTTTCATGGCATGGATAGTATCTTGAAATTCTTCTTCTGTTTCACCCGGAAATCATACGATAATATCGGTAGAAATCGAGAAAAGTGGATCACGCTTTCTAAGATATTCAACCTGTGCCTTAAAATCCTCATATGTATGCTTCCTATTCATTCGTTTCAAAAGTGAATTACTCCCTGATTGCATGGCAAAATGAAGGTAATTACACATCTTTTTAAGCTGAACATGAGCATCAAGAATATCTTTGGTCATATCATGCGGATTGGAACTTGTAAATCGAATACGATCAATTCAATCGATTGCATCAATATGATTCAATAACTCACGAAATGGGGTTGTTACATCTTTATGTATCCAAGTTAATTCTTTCATATCCCAAAGCTTTTTCCTTACTTCTTTTCCATAACTATTTACATTTTGACCTAAGAGAGTTACTTCTTTCGTTCCGGATAAAACAACGGTTTGAATTTCTTGGATGATATCATCAATTGAACGACTTATTTCACGTCATCGTGTATATGGAACAATACAATATGTACAATAATTGTCACATCCTGTTTGGATGATTACATTTGCACTTGCAGGATTTTCTTGAAGTTGTTTTACTGCAAGATATTCGTTAAATTTTGAATCATTTCCGATATCTTTATTACATATAAGAGTGAGTAGTTTTGTAAGATACGAAACTTCTTCTATTCGAAATGTAAAATCAATTTCCTGAGATCGTAAAAAAAGTGCATCATCATAGTTCCCGAGAAGATCTTCAGAATGTAAAAGTGAAATATCTTGTATTTGACTTCTTTGATATGCATCATTTTGAATATATCGTTTTGCCATTCAAGTTTTTCGAACCATACATCCAGTAATCCCAAAAAGAGGCTTCTGTTTTGTATCATTCTTTTTATGATATAATCAAACTTCATGAATAAATCAAAATACTCTATCTTCTCACTTTTGCCGAACACTACATGTATTTAAAATAATGATGTCGGCCTTTACAGGATCAATAACTTTTTTATATCCAGCACCTATTAATATCATATGAATCTTCTCGCTATCTGCATAATTCATCTGACAACCAAATGTTTTCACAAAATAATTCATAAAGCTCCGTAGAAATGATACAAAATAACAAAATATGAGAGTTTTTAACACTCGTAACGTGGCAAGTGTATCGAAAAAACGACGTTTGTAAAATAATGATATGTTCAAACAGTGTATACATGGAAAAGACTTTCGCTTTGAAAAAGAAATTCCCCACCGTATAATGTACCCAACAAATACAACAAAAGAAAAACAAATTCCTGATTACAATCAAATGCTCATGTATAACTTTTTTACTCATATAACTTTTTAACACTATATATGGTACCTGGAGAAACTTTTGTTGCAATAGATATAGGAAGTTCCAAAATAAAAAGTGTTATTGGAACTTTTACCGAAGACAAAAAACTTCGTGTCATGGGAGTTGGAGTGGCTGAATCCCGTGGAATTAGAAAAGGAAATATTCTCGATATGGAAGAATTTAAGAATAATCTAGATTGAGCCCTCGGAGATGCTGAGAAAATGGTCGGTGAACAAGTATCACATATATTCATTGGACTTTCATGAATTCATATTGATATCCTTCGTAATACTGGAATTATAGCTATTCCCGGAATCGAAGTAACGGAAGATGATGTAAATCGAGCACTTGATATTTCACAAAATGGTCTTGATATGACCAATAGAACCGTACTTAAAGTCATACCTGAAAGCTTTTCTCTTGATTTTGAATCAGGAATTAAGAATCCTATTGGAATGAATGGGAAAAAATTAGAAGTACGAAGTCATATTTTTTCAATCGGAACAAATACTATCAATAATATCAAGAAATGAATTTATGATGTATGAGTTGAGATTCTTGATATTTATCCAAATATTCTTTGAAGTGGAGAAGCAATACTTTCTCGTCGACAAAAGGAACTTGGGGTTGTATGTCTTGATATTGGAGCAAGTACAACAAATGTGTCAGTCTATGAAGAAGGATCGCTTATATATGCTGGAATAATTCCTCTTGGTGGAGAGCACGTGACAAGCGATCTTGCTCTTGGACTAAGAATATCGATTGATACTGCTGAAAAATTGAAGCTTGAATATGGAGATCTTGGATTTTTAAAGAATGATTCCGATGAAGAAATTGATCTTTCTAAATTTTCAAGTATCGATACAGTAAATATATCAAGAAAATTCATGACTGAAATAATGAAAGCGCGCTATCAAGAGATATTTCATTATGTAAACTTAGAACTAAAAAAAGTTGGTAGAGATTGAATGCTTCCAGAATGAGCAGCACTCACTGGATGAGCATCAAAAATCCGATGAATTCTCGATCTTGCAAGAGAATCACTGAGACTTCCAGCAAGTATTTGAGTTCCTGAGGAGATAGATAGTATGAGTGGGACAACCGTTAGTGATCCAACCTATTCTGCCGTAATTTGAGTACTTCTTTTGTCACAAAAATATTGAACTCACAAAAGACCATTTAAGCTCAATATCTCATTACACGGATGGGTAGAATCAGTCAAAAACTTCTTTCATAAAATTCTTCCTTAAATTCTTCTTATTTTATTAATTCCCTTAAATTATAGCTATGTCAACATTCCATACTGAAGACCGTCTAAAATCACTCTTAAGAAATGCTGGAAATCCAAGCAATACACCAACTCATGATACAAGTGTTCACGAGGTGAAACTTGATGCTCGCATTTCACCTATTGCCAATATTAAAGTTATTGGTGTGTGAGGTGGTGGAAATAATGCTGTTAATCGAATGATAGAAGCAGGGGTTGAAGGAATTGAATTTATAGCCATAAATACTGACGCACAAGCATTATTCTCTTCAATGGCGCCAACACGAATTAATGTAGGTCGATCTACTACAAAAGGACTTGGTGCTGGTGGAAACCCGGAAGTCGGTAAAAAAGCTGCTGAGGAATCCAGCGAAGAAATAAAACAAGCACTTGCCTGAGCTGATATGGTTTTCATAACTACCGGGCTTGGTGGTGGTACTGGTACTGGTGCTGCACCAGTAATTGCAGAGATTGCTAAATCACTTGGTGCACTTGTTGTTTGAGTGGTAACAAAACCATTCTCTTTTGAAGGTCAACGTCGAGCCATGCAGGCAATTGAAGGATATGAACGATTAAAAGAGAAGGTTGACACTCTCATTACTATCCCAAATGATAAAATACTTTCAATTATTGATAAAAAAACCCCTCTTCTTGAAGCATTTAAAGTTGCAGATGAGATACTAAAACAAGGTATTCAATGAGTATCTGATCTTATTACCATTCCTGGAGTTATTAATCTTGATTTTGCTGATTTACAATCAATCATGCAAAATGCAGGAAGTGCACTGATTGGTATTGGATATTGAAGCGGTGAAAATCGTGCCGTAGAAGCTGCACGTACAGCAATCGATTCACCTCTTCTTGAACTTTCTATAGCATGAGCAAAGGGACTTATATTTAATATTACTGGTGGAATGGACCTTTCTATGTTTGAAGTAGAAGAAGCTGCGCGCATTATTACAGAAGCATGTGATACTGATGCAAACATTAAATTTGGTACGAGCCTCAATGAGGACTATACTTGAGAAATACGTATTACTGTTATTGCTACTGGGTTCAATGAAGAAACGAATCGACAAATAGGTGAAATAAACCGTGGAGGATTTAATCAGTCATCTATATTCTCTCGTCAAGGAAACCAGTGAAACCAATCTCGTCAAAATACTGATCGATGAGTTCCGAATATTCCAACTGGATTTCCTCAATCTAATAATACTACTATTCAACCAGTAAAAAATACGGAACCACAAAATGATTTTGATGTTCCAGCATTTTTAAGAAATAAAATTAAATAATTCTTCTTAGAAAAATAAAAAATCGCCACAATCAAAGTGGCGATTTTTTATTTTTCCATTACTATTGGTATATTAGATATTATATTTCTTCTTTTCATGATATATTCTTTCATTGCTCTCGATCTTGAAACAACATGACTCAATCATGAATGTGATAGTATTATGGAAATTGCCATGGTACAATTCACAGTTGAAAAGAATGAAAAATGACTTCATATGGAAATCTGAGAGAGCTTCTCATATCTCATTAATCCGAATAAAGAAATCCCTGAAAATATTCAGATAATAACAGGTATTACAGAGGAAATGGTCATTTGAGCACCATTAATTCATACATTACAGGAAGATATTTATAAATTTATTGGAAACAATATTATTGTATGACATAATGTACTCTTCGATACGGGAATGCTTCAGAGTCATGATATAGATATTTCTGGAAACACGGTGGTTGATACTTTTGAACTATCTGAAATCCTTTTTCAAGAGGCGGAAAGTTTAAACCTCGCATTTTTATCGGACAAATTTTGAATAAAAACATGAAACGAGCACCGTGCACTTGATGATGTTATTATGTCCATTCAGCTCTTTTGGAAGATTATTCAAGAAATACAATGATTATCAGATCAAAAAAAGAATATGTTTTCGTATTTTGAGAACAAAGATACATCATGAATGTTTTGAATTATTTGCGACATATTAAATATCAGTAATCCGACTATAACACATACAGAAATAATACCAGAAAAATATCTTAAAAAGGAGTATGATAATACCATGCCGTGTAGTATCTTAAGAAATGGACAAGAAAATAATATCAAACTCCTTTCTTTATGAAATAATTTCCAAGAAGAAATAGACTACATACATCAAATTTTTGTATCAAAGTGAGCAAGCATACTTTTATACAAAAATACCTCATCAATTGATGAGGTGAATAAGGAATTAAAAAAGAGAGGAGTAAATTCATACATCTATCATCCGATTGATTCCTTTTTATCACTGCATCGCTTCTTTTATATACTCTCCAAATGAATTCAATTCAAGCGAAAAGTATGAATACTCTATTTAAAAATACTTATATGGTTGCAAGATACAAAACAAGGAAATTTGGATGAATTAAAATTCTATGGGGATGAGTATAATGAATCATTACTCCTGAGATGTAATCAAAATGATATTGATGAATATTTCATAAATCATCAAATCGATTCCTGTAATAAAGCAGATACTATTGTATGATCCCAGAAAGAATGTTTTGAAATAACGAGTGCTATAAAAAAAACACACCATAGGAATCTTATTATTGGTGATATAGGTTTTATGGAATCGTCTATTCGTGAAGCCTTAAGTATTCATATTCAGTTCAACGAAATAGAAAAATTTCTGATGATAGAAATGAGAAGAGATGAGAGTGAAGAACAATTAAAAGAAAAAATCTTCTTTCATCTCAGTATAATCAAAGATTATATAATACGGACTGCGATAAAAAATACAGAAGAAAATAGACAATCAAAGAATGAATACGCAAACAATGTTGAAACATATCTTCTTTCACAAGAAATGATATGGAAAGAAGGAAGAGAAACTCTTATATTAAGTGCAAATAGTCTTTATAATTCCTGGAGTCAATTTATTAAAATACTAAATAAAGAAATTTTTATAGAATATAACTCATCTATTTATAGCATTCAAACATATATACAAACCCTATGTACATTTATCTGCAGAAAGAATGAGAATATATCAACCATCCTTCGGAAAGATTGAGATACTATCTCTTTAAACATTATAAAGCGAAATATATCAGATGATTTTTATTCATTGGTACATGACACTCAGTATGAGAATATATTTTTATACTGAATATACATCCATACACCAATTATAAGTAAATTCATACAAGATCAGCTGAATTGCATGAATGAAATACATCATATACAAAATAAAAACCACAATACACCGGTAATACATTTTTTAGCATGAGAAAGAAATATAAACGGAATTATTCAGAAAAATCATGGAATATGAGGGGTTGCAATTATTGCTCCAAATATGAAAGAAGCACGTGCACTTCATTCATATTTCAAGAAATCTCTTGCACAATATACCATACTAAGTCAGTGACTTTCTGGTGGAAAAAGTAAAATTTTTTCAAATTTTTATAAAAATCCAAATAATTCAATTATTATAGGAAATCTTTCATTTTTTCTCCAGGAAACAACTTTTTGGGAATCAATACGATCTGTTATAATCATAAAAATACCATTTGAATCACCAAATGATCCCTATTTCTTAGGAAAAACATATGAAATGCATAATAGTTTTCTAGAATATAATTTTCCAGTTACCCTCCATAAGATGAATTTTCTTATAAATAATATAACAAAATATCATTTTTCATTACCCATATGGATAATGGATGAGAAAATATCTCTCACTGAGTGGGGATGAAAATTTAAAAATGAAATTACAAATTAATTTACATATCTTCTGATATATACAAATGATTTTTTAATTTTATGAAAATATATATTGAAGAAAAAAATGCACACGACAATAAGAAATACACGTGATTTTTTGCAAAAAGCATCCTTTCATGATATTCTTAAAGACAAGTTAGCATTTTCCCATATTTTCATATGACTGAACTTACTCCTCCATGACAAGATGGAAAAGATGAAAAGAAATTTATAAATACAAATACTCTATTCAATAAAAACTCAGGTGATATTGATAGTCTTTTTGCTGATATAAAAACAGAAGCAACTTGAAGCCTGTTTAAAATAAGAAAAACCTCACTCGTACCAATAGCGAGCATCCTTACAACTATAACGTCAATTACTGTAATGGTATTTTTATATTTTCTAGGTGATACATGGATTCGATTGAAAGAAGATAATAGTTTTATTATAAACTATCCATTTCTTTGTACTTATATTACCAAAGGGATTACTATTAATACTGATTCAAGTAAGTGTGAAACAATAAAAATGATTCATGCACGAATAAATAAAGAAAAGGATGGAATTGAATCTCAAATAATTGATAAACTATATACCTATATTCCTCTGAAGGTACGTGAAAATACATTTGTGTTTAATAATTCTCCTGAAAAAAGATTAATTGATAAAATCCAATCTGAGAGAATTTTTATACAAGATATTATTAATCAATTTGATAAAATCCAAAAAACCACAACATTTAAATGATGAGATATTGATTGTAGTGCCCTTTCAATTACTGAAGATGGAAATGTAAATACAAACTGTATGATATTTGGTCTTGGTATTGGAAATGGGTCATCTCGTATAGAAGCTATAAAATTCATAGAAAGAATATCACAACCTGAGCAAAGTAATTTTATGCTTCTCAATCCGCCAAGTGCTTTAGCAGTATCAGAATATACAAATAATGACTCTGGTATAAAAAGTATATTTAGCACTCAGACCAATCTTATGCTCAATTTAAAGTATATTAATAATCTGAAACGATAATCACTAATTTTTAAAAAACATGTGAACTCCATCTGGAAACATACAACAACTCAATAGTCTCAATGACGAGCTTATGCTCAAAAGACAAAAACAACGGGCTATTAAGGAAATTATAATCAATATCGTTATTCTTATTGGAATAATGATAGCGGGATATTTTTATATATACCCGCAAATATCGGAAATTTCTTGGGAACAAGAAAGCCTTACGGCCATAATAAAAGAAAAAGAGACTATACAAAGAGATTGAATTACCGATATAGATAAGCTTTCAAATTTAGCACAACGACTAAAAAAACCCGCAAAAGAAATTGAAGCATTTTCAAAACTGATAAAAGCCAACTCTTGAGCTATTGCTCCAATTATTATAAAATCTGCAAAAGAGAAAGAATGAGCCTATTTACCATGGCTCGAAAAACAAATGGTAGATGCTCCAGAACTTCAGAAAATTATTGATGCACAAAATGCTATTATTGATAATATAATCCCAAGTATTTGAGAAAATGGGCTGGATTATCAAAAAAAACCATTTGCTATGAAACAACTTATTGAATATGTAGAAAATATACTCTTTGCTCGATTTAAATTATATAATTATTGATCTCTTGGTATTCCTGATATTAAGTTTTTGAATAAAACAGAAAATATTTGATACTTTGATATATCATTTTGAGAGTTGAAATGAACCAATAAAAGTCTTTTGAGTTTTATACGTTATATTCAATGTTCCGGATATGAAAAAAATGATATTATTCCGGAATGATGTCCACAAAAATATAATCCACCGAGAAATTCCCCTGACATGTTTGATAACATCCTTATGGGTATAAATAATTTAGCCTTTACTCGACCTATAACGAATGAAAATGAAAAAAATACACTTACAATTTCCATTCGAATTTATGTACGATGAATATCAGCAAAAGATCTTCTTATAGTTAAAAAAGATTTACAAAAAGATTTACAAAATGTTAAAGAAATCACAGATAGGGAAAGAAATGTACTTTTAAGCTGTACAACGTCAAGCTGTAAAGATCCCAAAAAGAATATGGAACACCAAAAAGAATATTCTACTATCATGGGACAAATTCTTATCCTTGAGAAAAAAGTCTACGATATGATTCTATCAAATGGGAACATCCCACAACAAGTGCAAGAACTTGGAGTTATTAAGAAAGGTATAACACAAATCAGATTGAATATTGAAACTATAAAAAGAACAAAGGAAGAGCTCAATCTACAAAAATAATTATAAAAATCTGTATATTTAAAAAATAATACCAATATGAATGATAAGACTATTGAAAATCTCCGTGAACAAATATATAAATGAGAAAATATTCAAAGCATTTGTGATATGATCATTAATGCAGGTGTTGAAAATAAAGCCTCTGATATTCACATAGAACCACTTACTGCCGTTGTACGATTACGATATCGTGTCGATGGTGCACTGCGTGAAGTTCTTGAATATCAACCTTTTCTTCATCCACAAGTAGTTGCCAGATATAAGATTATGGCGAACTTAAAAATTGATGAGTCTCGTATGCCACAAGATGGACGTATTTCAACTATCATTGAATGACGTGGACTTGATTTACGTGTTTCTACTCTCCCAACAGTACATGGTGAAAAAATTGTAATGCGTATAGTAGATAAAAGTAAAAAAATTCCAGATCTTGATCAACTTGGTATCGAATGACACAATAGAAGAGTTTTGGAAGAAGCTATTGCTCTTCCAAATGGAATTATTCTTACAAGCTGACCAACTGGTTCTGGAAAATCAACTACACTCTATTCTTGTCTTACCCGACTGAATAAACCAGATGTTAATATTATGACCTTGGAAGATCCAGTGGAAAATCAAATTGATGGAATTAATCAAAGTCAAGTATTTCCAGACATTGGTTATACATTTGCATGAGGACTTCGCACTGCTCTTCGTCAAGATCCAGATATTATAATGGTTTGAGAAATTCGTGATCATGAAACAATTAATATTGCTATTGAGGCAGCATTAACATGACATTTGGTAGTTTCAACTATCCATACGAATTCAGCCTCAGAAACGATAACTCGTATTATTAATATGGGGATACAGCCATTTCTTCTTCCTGCCGCGGTGAATGGAATTATTGCACAAAGATTGATCCGACGATTATGTCCTGAATGTAAAAAACCAGTTCATGTTCAGGATCTAGATGCTCATATGCAAAAAAAGATACAAAAAGCACTTTCAAGAACAAATAAAGAAGAGTTGTTTAGTCGAGTTCCAAAAGAAATTTTACAGAATCCTGTTTTCTATGAAGCTGTTGGATGTGAAGCATGTGGGAATATTGGGTATAAATGACGGGTTGGTATTTATGAGATCTTAGAAATTACTTTAAATATCAAAAAGATGATTCTTGATGGGGCGAGTGCTACCATGATTAATGAAGTGGCAATTAATGATGGCATGATATCTTTGGAGCAAGATGGTCTTATGAAATGACTCAATGGACTAACCTCTCTTGCAGAAGTGTATGCAGCAGCCAAAGAAGAAGATTAATTTACTATTTATTAAAGATTTTATATGGTTGATATTGTAATTTTAGATTCACAAACTGGAAATATTGAGAAAAAAAGCGGTTTTATACTATCCAAATGGTTAAAACAATTTTCAGGGAGTACAAAAATCGGTCTTCGTCAAAAAGTGATTTTTTTTCGAATGATGGCAACCATGGTAAATGCAGGTATGACTGTTTTAAAATGACTTTGAGCCCTTGAAAAACAAGAGAAAAATCCGGCTATGAAATTACTCTATAGTACACTCATGGAGAGTCTTCAAACAGGTAAATCTCTTAACGAATCACTTAGAGATTACTATGGAAATTTCTGAGATGCTGAGGTTTCTATTATTGAAGCTTGAGAGAAAACTGGTAAACTCAATACAGCACTTATTCAAATTGCTGATCAAACTGAAAAACTTGATAGTATTACCCGAAAGATTAAATGAGCCCTCATGTATCCAATAGTAATTGTTGTAGTAATGTTTGCTACAGTAGTCGTACTCATGGTTCAAGTGGTTCCAAAGATTGTGGAAATATTTGAAGATAAAAGCAAGCTCCCAGAAATGACAAAAATCTTGATTAATATTAGTGAGTTCTTTCAATCTTCATGGCTTCTTATGGTTGCAGTGATATGAGCGGCAATAGTTATGCTTAAAATATGGAAGAAAACTCGCGGTGGGAAATATAAATGGGACTGGATTATGCTTCATCTTCCTGTTTTTTGAGGTATGATTAAGCGTGTTCTCCTCTCTCGTTTTGCTCGAGTATTTTCAAATCTTATCTCTAGTTGAGTATCAATCGTTGAATCTATACGAATTGTATCTGATGCTATGGGAAATGAAGTATATCGACAACGCTTGGTATTATTAAGAGAAGATGTTCGTAAGGGTATTAAAATGGGGGAATGACTTGAAGAAGATCCTCTATTTCCAGATATTCTTGTTCAGATGATTAAAGTAGGTGAAGAAACAGCGAAGATTGGAGAAACCATTATTAAGATTGCTGATTTTTATGATGAAGAAGTTGATATTGCTGTAGGAGCATTGCAGAAATCACTCGAGCCAATAATCATTTTCGTACTTGCCTTTGTAATTGGTTTTATTGCTCTCGGAATCTTTCAGCCAATCATGAACATGGCAAATGTGGTAAGTTGATGATAATACATCAACAAAAAGAAAGACGACTTTTATTTTATAAGGGTCGTCTTTTTAAAAATTTGCATTTTTAGGAAATTATATACAATACACAAGCTTTATTATTAATAATACTCCTTATGGAATTCTCACTCGAAGCAAAGATCCGTAAAGAAACAGCAAAAGAAGCAAGAGCTCTCTGACTTCTTCCTGCAGTTGTTTACGGTAAGGATGTCCCTTCGACGAGCATAAATGTGAATCTTTCTGAATTCATTAAGCTCTATCGACAAACAGGACAGAATCATATAATCACTCTGTCTGTTGATAAAAAGAAGTATCCAGTACTCGTTCATGAAGCACAACGTCACCCAGTAAAGGGGGATTTTCTTCATCTCGATTTTTATGTGGTAAATCTCAAGGAAAAAACACACGTAGAAATACCTGTTAAACTTATTGGAGTATCAAAGGCAGTAGCAGAAGGTGGTGAACTTCATCAAACTCTCAACATGATTGAAGTAAAATGTTTCCCTACCGACATTATTGAATCATTTGAGCTTGATATATCGCCTCTCGAACATACAGGAAAAGTACTTCACGTTTCAAATCTTACAATAGATACAAAGAAATTTGAAATACTTTCAGCTCTTGATGCTGCTATCGTTTCAGTTCATGCTCATAAAGAGCACAAGACTGCTGAGACAACTCAAGAAACAGCGACTCAAGAAACAACTCCAGCTGAATAAGAAATATTTATATATAAAAAATACACAGATGAACTTTCTGTGTATTTTTTATAAAAAGAGTTTACAAAATAAAAAAAACTACACAATATAAACTACTATAATCCTTTTTTTAAATTTATCATGCGTATATTTCTTGTGTGAGAATGAGAAGCTCTTATTGAGCTAAAAGATGTTGTTACAAAAGCTATTACAGCTCTTGGGTTGATTGAGTCTATTGAGATTCAAACATGAAATGATCCTGCCTATAAAATGGAATTATGAATTACTGAAAATCCTGCTCTCTGTATAGAAGAAGAATCTATTAATTTCAAGGATGTTATTTTTCAATGACAAATCCCAGAATATGAAGAAATCTATTCTATGTTTATTTCAATATTAGGAGATGATGACCACAATGAATGATCATCTTGTTGAAGTGGTGGATGTGGAGATTGCTGAAGTGGTGGATGTCACTAATAATAAAAAATACCCTATTGGGTATTTTTTATTATTCGCACATTTTATATAGCTCTGAAAGCTGAATACAAGAAACCCCTAAATCTTTTGCTTTTTTTTCTTTTGATCATGCATCACTACCAATAATAAGATAATCGAGCTTTGATGATACAGAGGTTCGAACTTCTCAATCATTCTTTTCAATGAAGGCATGAATTTCATCTCTTGAAATTTCAGAAAATCATCCTGTTACACAAAAAGTTTTATGAGCAAGTTTTCAATTTTCCGATTTATATACTCATGGGAGTATTATATATATCTCGTTAAATAATGAAGTAACAATATCTCTATTTTCTTGAAAATATTCCACAATACTCATGGCTGTCTCTGGACCAATTTCATGAAGAATTTCTAAGGTTTCAAATGTAAAAGAGAAGAGACATTGAAAGATGTCTTGATTGCTGATTTTATCATTATAAGAAAAGAGACACCCCGCAATATATTGAGCTAATATTTTTCCTGTTTTCTTTCCAACTTGTGGAATACCGAGAGAGACAAGTAATTTTTCAAGAGGTATTGTTCTGGCTTGCTCTATAGAAATTAAAAGATTAGTGACTGATTTTTCCTTGTATCCATCAAGATACATCATTTCTTCTTTATAATTTGAAAGATGAAAAATCGATGAAAAATCAGTAATCCATCATTTTTTAAGAAATAATTCAATTTGTTTTACTCAAAAACCATCTATATCAACTCAATGTTTTCAAACAAATACCTCTAATTTTCCCTGAATCTGAGCTGGACAATGGAGATTTGGACAGTAGATTGCTACTTTTCAGGCATCCTGTAACAGATTCGTAGAACAAATGGGGCATGTTGACGGTCGTAAAACGTTTAGTTCTTCACCTGTTCGAACTTCAGATATAACTTTCACTATCTCAGGAATAACTTCTCATGCACGAATGACAAATACATAATCCCCTATTCGTACATCTTTCTTATTTAATTCATCATAATTATGCAACGTTGCTCGACGAACAACGACTCATCAAATATTGACTGGCTCTAGATTAGCAACAGGAGTAACTGTTCCAGTTCTTCCTACAGAATGTTCTATAGATAGTACCTTTGTTCTCATTTGTATTGCAGGAAATTTATATGCAATCGCATACCTTGGATGATGCTCTGTCATACCAAGTTCTTTCCAGAATCGTAAATCATTCATTCGTATAACTATGCCATCAGTATCAAAATGAAACTGTGTACGATTGGATTCTTGAGTTTGAAATATAAGAAAATCACACAATTTTTCTACCGAATGGTATATATCACCCATAGAAAAATGGATTCCTGAATTTTGTGAATTAAAGCCAGCTTCTTCCAAATATTTTATAATGCTCAAATATGATGTTAAATGAACATCTAGTACATCTGCCTGTTCAATCTCTGGTATTGCATAAGCAAAGAATTGAAGTCACCGCGATCGAGTAATGAGTGGATCAATCTGTCTAAGACTTCATGAAGCTGCATTCCGTGGATTTGCAAAAAGCTTCTCATTATTATCTAAACGAATTTGATTCACAGATTGGAACATTTTATGTGGCATAACTACCTCCCCTCGTACTTCCATCCGCTCAAGAGAATGCCAGATATGAATATTTTTTGGAATATTTCCAATTTCAAAAGCATTAATCGTAACATCTTCTCACTCTATTCAACTTCAGCGTGTAATAGCCTGATCAAGAATTCCATATTTATAAATAAGTGCTAAACCTAATCCATCAAGCTTCGGTTGAACATAGTATTCTATCTCATTTGGAGATCGATCTTTTAAGATATTTCTCATTCGTTTTTCAAAATCAAGTACATCCTCAATAGAATAGGTATTATCCAGGGAAATCATCGGATAAAAATGATGAACCTTCCTAAATTGCCCACTTGTTTTTACTGCAATACGAGCAGTTGGAGAATCTGGATCAAACATTTTATAATCCGACTCTAATCGAGCAAGTGCATGAAACAATATATCATATTCACCATCAGTGATAATGGGAGATTCATTTTGATAGTAGAGAGCATTATGCTCTTTTATTATGGATCGCAATATATCAATATCCTCTACACCTAAACGATGAAGCTTAGTAAGATAAAGATTGGTAATGGAGAGAAGTTCTGTTTGATTCATAATGGTGAGTATAGAAAATGATAGAAAAAGTCCAAATAAAAATAAAAGGTTTACTATTCCGGAATGAAAAATTTGGTTTTTCCCTCTTTTTTCATATAATTTGCAAGCTTTTTTTACTGATATTATTTTCTGAAAAATATTTTATGCAAACAACAAAAAAACAGGTAAACTCATACCTTATTGAGGTTACCGTGAAAGAATCTGGAGTAGAATTTGAAAAATCAAAGAAACAAGTTCTAGACGATATTCGGAATGAATGAAAGGTCAAGTGATTTAAACAAGGATCTGCTATTCCTGATGATATTATTACCCGTGAATATGGTGATGCCTTTATTAATAATCAAGCCATAGATAAAATACTCGATAAGCTCTATCCAAAAATCTTAAAAAAAGAAGGTATAATACCCGTTGCACCAGGAAAAATTACTGAACTCAAATCTACTTCTCCACTTGAAATTATTCTCGAAATTGAAGTTCTTCCCGAGGTACAAATTGATCAAGAAAAAATGAAGAAAGTAAAAGTAACAAAATCATCTGTAAGCATTACCGATGAAGAAGTTACAAGTGAAATAAAAGCTATTGAAAAACGTTTTACTCACTTCCATGAAGCAGGTTCACATACTGAAGATGGTGCCGATACAAGCAATATCTGTATTGAAAATGGTGATCGAGCTACCATCGATGCACAAGGATACGAAAAAAAATGATGAGATGCCATTGCTGAAACACGAGTTCCAAGCTATCAACTTGTAATTGGTTCAAACACATTTATTCCATGATTTGAAGCTGAACTTGTAGGAACAAAGGTGGGAGATACGGTATCTTTTGATATAACCTTCCCTGCTGATTATCATTCTGACCTTTTCAAGAATAAAAAAGTTCACTTTGTTGTACAAATAGAAAAACTTGAGAAACCACATACACCAACATGGGATGAGACTTTTATTGAATGACTTCGAGGAGTAAAAACTGACTTTGAAGGTTTTAAAGAAATAATTAAAAATGAAATCCTTGATAAGAAAAACTATGAAACTCGTGCAAAAGATGAGCATGAACTCCTTACGAAGCTCCTTGAGATATCAAGCTTTGAAGTTGGACCGCATTTGCTTTCTCATGAAGTAGATAAGGTATATTCTGAGCACAAAGAAAACCTCCAATGACAATGATATGATATGAAGGATTATCTCTCTCATGTCAAAAAATCTGAAGAATCCTATAAAGAAGAAATTGTTCAACCAGAGGCAGAAAGAAGACTTAAGGCAGAACTTATTCTTCGAAGAATACGTGAAATAATGGCAATTGAACCATCTGATACCGAAGTTCACGATGAGGTTACAAAAATTATTGCGCAATACCACAGTGAAGATGTTAAAAAGAGACTATTAGAAAAACTCGTACCTGGCGATACTTACTACGAAGAAATTAAATCTCGTGTTGCATATCGAAAAGTTGTTGATCAATTCTTTGCATAAGAAATCGAATATCCCATCTTTATAGGTGGGATATTCATCTATATTGTTATCCTATTATTCCATGAGCTTATATACTCTTCTATTCGGTGATCCAAGTAAGAAACGTCTCAAAAAATATGAAAAAGATATTATTCAGATTAAAGAAATAGAAAATTCATATCGTACAAATATTACAAATATTGAGCAGGTTCAGGCTAAAACTCGTGCCTTCATGTCAGAATTTGAATGACTTGATTGGAAAGTTCAAGAAGACTATCAAGTTATTCGTAATAAAATACATGCACTCAGACATGAGGCTCTAGCACTTCATCGTCGTGCTTGTGAACTCATTTACTGACAATCATTTGAAATCCAACCAGGACAAAATATTACATGGAACATGATTCCATATGATGTTCAGCTTATTGGTGGACTTGCACTTCATGATGCAAATATTTCTGAAATGAAAACAGGTGAGGGAAAAACACTCGTAGCAACAACGGCTGCTTATTTAAATGCACTCGCATGACTCCCCGTACATATTGTAACCGTCAATGATTACCTTGCCCAACGTGATGCTCACGAAATGGGAATTATTTATAAAACACTTGGACTGACTGTTTGAATTGTTACGCACAATCAAGATACCGAATCAAAACGTCAGGCATATAACTGCAATATCGTATATGCTACCAACAATGAACTTTGATTTGATTATCTTCGTGATAATATGACAAGTAAGCAAGAACGTCGAGTAATGAGTCCACTTTTTTTTGCAATAATTGATGAGGTTGATTCCATTCTTATTGATGAAGCCAGAACACCATTGATTATTTCTGCACCGGATTCTGAGCCAACTGCAAAGTATGTAAAATTTGCAGCATTAGCAAAAAAATTAGAAAATACTACCCATTATAAAATTGATGAAAAACAGAAAACTGCTACTCTCACAGAAGTTGGAATAGAGGCTATAGAAAAAATGCTTGGAATTGATAATATCTACGTGAGTCAACATTATAATGATATTCATCATGTAGAGAATGCACTCAAGGCACATTCAGTGTTTCGAAGAGATATTGATTATCTTGTAAGAAATGATGAGATTATGATTATAGATGAACACACTGGACGTGTTCTTTCAGGTAGAAGATACTCAGACTGACTTCATCAGGCGTTGGAGGCAAAAGAATGAGTTACTATTCAACAAGAATCAAAAACTCTTGCATCAATTACATTTCAAAATTACTTTCGCCTCTATAAAAAACTAGCAGGTATGACCGGTACTGCAAAAACTGAAGAAGAAGAGTTCTATAAAATATATCATCTTGAGGTTATTACCATTCCTACAAACAAACCAATGATTCGTCATGATAGACCAGATATACTCTTTAGAACTGAACGTTGAAAATATCAATATGTTGTAAAACTCATAAAAACACTTCATGAACACGGGCAACCAATACTTGTTTGAACCGTTTCAGTAGCCAAAAGTGAATATCTTTCTGATTTATTAAAGAAAGAGAATATACCCCATGAGGTATTAAACGCAAAACAAGATGCAAGAGAAGCTGATATTATTACCTGTGCATGACAATATGGAGCAATTACGATAGCAACAAATATGGCGTGACGATGAACAGATATAAAAATAGACGATCGAGTAAGGAGTATTTCTTGAACCGTGAAAATAGAATGAGCTGCAGGGACTCAAGAATATCCACTCGGTGGACTTTATGTAATAGGGACTGAAAAACATGAAACACGTCGAATAGATAATCAGCTTCGTGGACGTTCCTGACGTCAATGAGATCCATGACTTTCTCAATTTATGCTCTCTCCTCAGGATGATATTATGCGAGTATTTGGTTGAAATAGACTTTTTTCTCTATTAACACGGTTTGAATCTCACCCAGAATGAGATCCTCTCGTTGAAAGCAAGATTCTTACGAAAAACATTACTACTATCCAAAAACAGGTAGAAGGAAGGAATTTTGATGTACGAAAACATATCCTTGAGTATGATGATGTACTCAATCATCATCGTCTTGCAATATACAATAAAAGAAATCGCATTCTTGAATGAGAAAGCATTCATGCTGAAGTGATTCAAATGGTTGAATCAGAAATCGAACGGCTTCTAGATATAAATATATCCGAGAATGAGGTTTTCAATTTTTCGGAAAATATCCCTAACATAATACAAGAAATAAATAATTTTGCGGAATGACCTATTGTTTCGGTTGATACGTATTCAAATCTCACAAAAAAAGAACAATTTCTTACAAATACTATTCATGCAATACTTGGAAAGATAGAAAACCTTAAAAAAAGTGCAACTGATGAAGAATTTGCTGATTTTGAACGGAGATTAACACTTGCAACCATCGATGAATTATGGATGAGTCATATAGATAATATGGCACACCTTCGAGAAGAGGTAGCATTTGAATGATATGCACAAAAGAATCCACTCCTTGTATATAAAGAACGTGCCTATGATAAATTTGTTTCTCTTTTAGGTGATATTAGTCATCGTGTGGTAAAATGATTATTAACTGCAAAACCTCGAGATTGAGTAGAAGAAGTTCGACTTGAAGAAACCCTTCTTTCTATGTTTGCTGAAAATGCAACGGAATGATTCGATACAAATGCAACAAATACACTTCCAATTTGAATGGAAAGAAAAGAGAATTCTACCATTGAGGATGGAATTCGAATTACTCATACAACAAACAGTCAAAAAGATACTCATACATATCCAGAAGTTGGAAGAAATGATCCTTGTTCATGTGGAAGCGGAAAAAAATATAAACAATGTCACTGAAAAAATTAATTTATTATATATTCAAATTTTATGAATAAAGATACAGAAATCATCGAAAATCCCGAAGATATAAATCAAGAATTAGAAAACTCTATGGAAATCATTCAATGAACTCAAGGGGGAGATGATTCCGTAAAACCTGAGGAAGAATCTTCTTCAGGTTTTTGAGAAATTTTATCATTCCTACGAGATATTGTAATTATCATTATTCTTGCTCTTTCTATTCGAACATTCATAGCATCACCATTTCAAATCAAGGGTCAATCTATGGAAAATAGCTATCATGATGGTGAATATATATTAGTTGATCGATTCTCTTACTTGCAAACAAATAAACTCCAAACATACCCATATAATACAAATATTACAGATAAACTTACAAATGTATTTACAAATTTCTATAATTATACCTTTGCAAAACTCCCGGTTCATATTGGAGATCCTAAAAGATGAGATGTTGTCGTAATAACTCCACATGTAGATATACAGAAGCAATACTATATTAAACGGGTTATAGGAACACCTGGTGATGCTATTAAAATCGAGAATGGAAAGGTCTTCTTGCGCCCAAGTGAAAACAATGGAAGTTGAGAATTCATAGAACTTCAAGAAGATTATTTATCAGAAACAAATAAAAATGGAACCTACTTACCTCCAAGTATGTGAGAAGAAGTAAAGGAGGAATTCATAATACCTGAGGGAAAATATTGGGTTATGGGTGATAATAGGCAGAATTCTGCCGATTCACGTTCTTGTTTTAGAAGTTGTTCAATTCAAAATAGCGAACACTATATAAAAAGGGGTGATATTCTCGGAAGGGTTCTTTTGGATTTTTGATATGTACAGATATTCAAAAAGGATGAGAATGGTTTTCATATTCAAAAACCAACTATCGTATATCCTCCTCGTTGGCTTAATCATCCAAAAAAATGGTCGTACCCTGAAATCCTTAAAAATTAAAGGAAAACTCCATTTACTATGCTATACCTTATAAATAAACCGAAAGGCATTTCAAGTTTTGATGTCATCCGTATGTTGAGAAAGAAATTCCCTAAAAAAACCAGCATGTGACATACTGGGACCCTCGATCCTCTGGCCGAATGATCTATGCTTATAGCAACTAATAAAAGTACAAAACTGATTCCTTATATTGATTGATCTAAGAAAACATATGTATTTACTGTTTTCTTAGATGGAAATACTGCAAGTGGAGATTTGTGAACAGAAATTATTCATTTTCCAAAAGAATATGTAGAAGAAAAGAGGATGAATATATCTCATGAAATCATAAAAGAATACATAGAAGTGAGCATTCTTGGAAAGCAAACGCAAATTCCACCAATTTATAGTGCAATTCATATTAATGGAAAAAGAGCATATCAACTTGCTAGAGAAAATATTTCCCTAGAAATGAAGGCAAGAGAAATTGAGATATATAAATCAAGAATGATAAATTTTTGTTATCCTTCTGTCACTATTGAAGTGACAGTTTCGTCATGAACATATATCCGATCACTTGGAATGGATATTTGAAAACATTTTTGACTTGGATGATATATCACTTTTCTTCAACGTACTTGTATTCATAATATGCCAATTATTAGTGCCCAAAAAATTGAAGAATTTGATCCAAATATTTCAATTTCATATGATAGTATACTCCATGCCTATATAAAAAGATTCCTTACAAATGATGAAAAAGATGATATTCTCAACGGAAGATATATTGCTAATAATACAAATATCACCGAATGAGCTACGGTATTCTTCATATACGAAAATCAATATCTTGGTATATGAAAGATAGTTTGACAGGATATTATTATAATTCGAAATAATATAATATAAATTCACAGAATATCTACATTCAACTGCTTGACTTTAAAGTATATAGCACTATTATCTTGAAAGATAAAACTTATGAAAAATTATATTCTTTTTTGCATATCTGTAACCTTTCTTTTTCAATGAGCCACATGGGGAAGCTCATCTTTTTTGTATGCAAATTATGAGAAGAATATAATCTCTTGAACTTGAGAGGAAATCGAAAATAATTCGAAAGAAATTCCATCTGAAACTGGAGGAATAGATATGAGTGATGATGAAGAAACTGCGACAATAGAGATTATTAATATAAAATTATTTGGAACTTATAAATTAATTCTTGATAAAAAACTCAAGAAAATAGATAACTCAATCTCTGACCTTCCCACTGATACAAAGATGAAAATATATCAAAATATAGCTAAAAATTTTGATAAGCAAATTGATGTTCTTGAAAAACGAAAAGAAATTTCTCCTACAAAGAAGGTAAACACGAAACCAATTGATGTTATAATACAAACTTACACTTATATGCGAAATTATTCACTCAAAAAAGTAAAGTGAATACAAGAAGATATTGAATAAATCTTTTGAAGAACGAAAAATTTCCATATCATAGTATACATACTCATTATACTATGATATTTTTAAAACTATGAGCTCAGAATTAATTCTTTGGATCAAAAAGATTATAGTCATTTTATTTATAGGTATTTTACTCTATATATGATACCTTCTTCAATCAATTATTTTAATGATATTCCTTTCTGGATGCATAACAATCGTTATACATCCAGTTATTGAAAAAGGAAATAAATATCATATTCCTGATTGGCTTACTATCATAGGAATATATACGATTCTCTTTCTTTTCTCTCTTGTAGTTCTTTGAACTATTATTCCAATCTTCTTAGAATATATAAGTAGCTGAGTTTGAGCCCTTACCTTATGGATATGAGAAACACAAAGAACCTATGCGCTTGAATGAATGAATGGATTTAATATACCAAACATAATACAAGAAACGATCGAAACCCTCATATGACACGCAAGTCTTGATAATATATTTAATCTCTTACAGAAGAATGCAGTAGCTATTCAAGATTTTTTAAAGAATTCCATCACCATATTAACAAATAGTAGCATTACTGTTATCGGTAGTATTGGAAATACAATTATACAAGGTTTTATACTTATAATTATGTCATTTCTCATGGCATTAGAAAGAAATCATATTGGGAAATTCATTCTTTCAATCGTTCCAGATGAAACAGGAGAATATATTAAAAAGCAATTTCATTGAACTCAGAATATCATAGGACACTGGCTTTATGGTCAACTTGTTCTTGGTGGAAGTATATTTCTGATTACCCTTATAGGATTATTAATAACAGAATTTATCTTTTCATTCCATACAGGGAAAATATTTACTCTCGCATTAATAGCGGGGATTATGGAATTTATTCCATATGTATGACCACTTATTGCGTTACTTCCAGCAATCATTATAGGTATATGAATATCATGGAAAGTTGGACTCATTCTTTTGATGCTCTATATTCTCATTCAACAAATAGAGAATAATATATTAGTGCCTTGGGTTATGAGTAAATCACTTGAGCTTTCCCCTTTTCTTGTTTTTATTGTCATGATATCATGATGATTGATTGGATGAGTAGTTTGAATAATCCTTGCCATTCCAGTTGCAGCCACCATTCGTATGTTAGTTCTTGACTTTATTCGCAAACACAAAGATTTGGAATTCATTGAAGAAAATATTCCAGTCAAACCCCATCCTATCCGGAAAATGATTGCTCACATAAAAAAATAACCCTTATGAGGGTTATTTTTTTACAGGAATTTGTTGAAGATGAATCTCTTTTAATATCTTCTCTACAATCTCACGATCATTCCAAGGTATTGGTCAGTTTTTGGTAACCTGAGTAGTTTCAGATCATTTACCAGCAATAAGAATAACATCATTCGGCAGAGCCATTATAAGTGCAGTTCGTATAGCATCTCATCTATCTGGAATTATCCAAAAATTCTCTCCCTCCTTTCGCATTATTCCAGCTGAAAGTTCTCGAAGAATTTTGAGTGAATCTTCTGTATAGGTATCATCATCAGTAATGATGATATTATCTGATAATTTATCAAGTACCCGTCACATTTTTGGTCTTTTTGTAATATCCCGATCACCAGTTGCACCAAAAACAGTAATAATTTTTCCCTTTTTACGTTTAGAAAGGGTTTCTAAAACATTCTTCAATGAATCTTCTGTATGGGCATAATCTACAAATATATCAATTCATCGATTATTTGGTATCATTTCCATACGTCATGGAACACTATCAACTACATCAATAGCCTTTTGTATTTGCTCAACGGATAATTGTTGTGAGACTAAAACGCATGTGGCCGCAAGAATGTTCATTACATTAAATTCACCTGGAAGTTTTGTGTGAATTTGAAAAGTATTCGATGGCATTTTTACAGTAAAATATGTTCCATCTTCTTTTTCAATAATATCTTTAGCCGTCACTTGTGCTCACCTTTGAAGTCAAAAGGTATACATATTATCTACAACAATATCCTTGTTTATAAATTCCTGTGAATATGGAGAATCCATATTCACAACTCATATCTTCTTAACTCCACGACGGATTCCTTGAGAATACAGGGCAGTAAATAACTTTTGTTTTGTGGAAACATAATGTTCCATCGTTCCATGAAGATCAAGATGATCTTGGGCAATATTTGTAAGAACAGCTACGTCAAATCGAAGTCAAAAATTTCTATGAAAATGAAGAGCATGACTTGAAGTTTCAATAACAGCATAGTTACATCATTGTTTTTGAGCTTTCTTTAAAAAATCCCATAACACAAAAGGGGATGGTGAAGTCATCTTCATTGCATTATTCATCATTTTCCCATCAATCATCATATTTGCTGTTGAAAACATACACGTTCTCTTTCCAGAAAGCTGTAAAGCTCGAGAAATAATGTTTGTTACCGTAGTTTTTCATTTTGTACCAGTAATACCAATTACTATCATATCTTTTGCCGGATTTCCGGAAAGATAAAATGCTATAATTCATTTACAATAATGCCATGTGGAACGCAATGAACTATTCACTGGAATAATCTTTCGAAGAAATGTAATCATATGAAAAAAAGGTACCGTTGAATTTTATAAAAAAGTGGGTACAATTCAAATGAAAGTAACAGAAATAACCAATTATATGAAATTTTTAATAGAAACTGGAGATGCAAATACAATTCTCCGAAAAATAAGTAAAGATGTACTTATTCATGAATTGCCTGAATATAAAAAAATAGCACAAGAAATGGTACGTTACGTAAAAGATCCAAAGAATGGATGAGTATGACTTGCAGCCCCTCAGATAGGCATTAATAAGCGTATTATAGCATTATCCCTTATGCAGACATACGATGATGAGAATTATAAAACTATTGCCATGATAAATCCAGAAATCTTTCAACATTCTCAAGAAAAAGGAAGAGATGAAGAAGGATGTTTATCGGTACCTTGAGAACATTGAGATGTTGAAAGGTGGATTTGGGTAAAAGTTCGATATCAAGATGAAAAAGGAAAAGAACAATCACTTCTCTTAAAAAATCTAGCAGCAAGAATTCTTCAGCATGAAATAGATCATCTTGACGGGATTCTTTTTACAGACAAAGTCCTTTAAAAAAAGAATCCCGATTTCTCGGGATTCTGCATTGGAAAGTTATTTATGCAAATGTATTTGAAACATTTTTCAGAAGAATTCTTCTATCTTCAGGGAATTTAATATTCTCTAAATAGGATATAACTTTCTCAAACATAGCATATGGATGAACTTTTGAAAAAAGAAAACTATTCCCTTCAAAATGAATAGGATCAAATTCATGGAGTGAAGAGGAGAGATGATTTACCCGAGGAAGGATTGGAACTACTCAAGCACGCATAAGGGCCATAATATCAACATTGGAAGATGTATCTGCAACAATAAAAGCATCAAATCCAAAATATTCATCTGGACCAAGAGAATTTACTGCAACTACGTTTTTTAATGACACTAAAACATCTTCTCCTATATATATAACAGCAATATCCGCAACACTACAGGCCTCTAGAAGTATTGCACGCGCAGTGATATCTTGAATATCCAGAAGTATACAGGCACGAACTGAAGAATCTATAGAGTATTTTTTGAATATTTGTTTCTTAGATACGTTCTTTTGTTCACGAAGAGTTAACCCCTGAGAAGTTGTTTTCATAAAATGAATATATTTGTATAGGTATGTACATAAGCATAGTAGCATAAGAAACATATTTTCGCGAATATTTTTCCTTGACAGGGTAGAAAATATTGTACACTAATCCAAAATACAACTTTTGATATCATAAATCCCCTCTATTCCCATGCATAAAGATTTCTGGAAAGAACAAGCACAGAAAGAACCCATAGTAGCTTTAGCACCCATGGATGGATATACTGATAGTCCATACCGTCAAATAGTAAAAAATATTGCACCAAAAACAGTTGTGTTTAGTGAATTTTATAGTGCCGATTGACTCGTTCATTCTAAAGAACTCCAAAAAAAAGCTCTATCACATGTAAATCACGAACATCCGCTCATTATTCAAATATTTGGAAAGGATCCAGAGAAATTTCGTGAGGCTGCCAAAATAATAGAGTCTTGGGGGATTACTGGTATAGATATTAATATGGGATGTCCTGCAAAAAAAGTGGTAAAAAGTGGTCATGGATCAAGCCTCATGATTAATCGAGATACCGCATTTAAAATTGTTGAAGAAATGGCAAATGCAGTGAAAATACCCATTTCTGTAAAGACCCGACTTGGTTGGGAAAATCATGAACTTCTCATTGATTTTTGTAAATGATTAGAAAATGCTGGTGCGAATCTGATTACAGTTCATGGAAGAACCTATAAACAGGCTTTCACGTGAAATGCTGATTTTACAGGAATTCATGAACTAAAACAACAAATGAATATTCCAATTCTTTGTAATGGAGATATTAAAAATTATGATGATGGATTGCAAAAAATTATTCACCCAAATAATCAAACAGAAAATACATCCTCCTATAAAAATATTGACGGCTTTATGATAGGACGAGCAAGTTTTTGAAATCCATGGTGCTTTCTTCCATGAAA
>ERZ1034365.22-NODE-22-length-75981-cov-12.659030_pt1 | contig 75981 bp, 88 predicted proteins | sample MGYA00520615_ERZ1034365 | MGnify/ENA primary metagenome ERZ1034365 (study PRJEB33736, sample SAMEA104284505) | Azolla filiculoides | biome: Urban; feature: Water surface; material: Ditch water | place: Netherlands | collected 2015-10-28 | depth 0-0.1 m ...
GGGTTTGGATTTAAAGGAAAGATGGCGTGCGCAGGATTCTTTAGTCGCGCCCTTACTGAGACAGAGGTTAAATCCCTTTCCGCTAACCCGTGGCAAATCTTCCAACCCATCGTCAAGCAAATCCCCTACGACATGGTGCGCGGAGCTTGGCAACGCCGCGAGTCCTACCTGATGGGTACTGGCGTCGAGAAGGTTACGTCGATCCTACCGCTGGTGAAGCGTGAGAGCGGGTGTGTTAGCCAGCCGCAGGTTCCTGTTCAGATTGATTGGTCGAACCCGATTACGCTGGGGCTAATTGTTGCTGTTCAATCGGCAAACGGTTTTGGTGATTTGTTCTCGCCATCCGGTTCAAATAACGGAGTAACGCGACAAGCAAGCAAGTCGGGGTTGGTTGGGTACTTCGGTGGCGGTCAAAATTATTCGCTTGGTCGTTATGCCTTGCAGAATTTGTCTGCCGGCTCAGTGTGCTTCCATATCCGAAACGATGCTTTTAATGGGGCTGTTGCGGTGTATGAGGCTGCTTCGGGGTTTAATAATCTGGCAGTGAGTATGCCGGCAAATTCCTCCAGTCCAATTATTTGTAACATTGGATCAAACACGGGCAGAAATAGTACCAAATCAAGTTGGAACGTAGGTCAGTGGTATCACGTTGCGTTAACGTGGAATCCTTCGGAAACGAAGATATATGTTGATGGTGTGTTGGATGCGACCTTTGCTGTAACAATCGCAACAACTTTCTCTAATCATTTTACGTCTATCGGTTCATATGATATTGGTGGGATTGGGGCATATCTAACTGGCGCAATGTCGGATGTGTATGCACACAACCGCGCCCTCTCCGACTTAGAAATCAAGTCTCTCAGTGAAAACCCGTGGCAAATCTTCAAAGCCGCACCCAAGTACATCCCGCCACTCGTATCGCGTGAGTACCTGAAGCCAACGCTCAGTGCGTCAATGCCTGCGATGGTGGGGAAACGGATACGGATGAGTCAGCCGCAAGTGCCTGTTCAGATTGATTGGAGCAATCCGATCACTCGTGGGCTGGTGCTTTCATCAACTAAGGATTTTGATCGAAATCACGCTTCAGGTACTGTTAATGCAAAGGTAGTCACAACCGGAGGCGCTACGCCAGTAGTTTCAAAAGTTGGTATTGGTCAAACATTTTCAGGGGCTACGTCATTTGGCGCATCTGGAAATCTAGTAGGTGGTGAATTCACCGCGATATATATAGGCGCACCAACAGATTCTTCTGCTATGTGTTACTGGCAAACAGGGGCGAATGGTCAGTTGTGGATTGGCGCAAACGTCGATGAATATGGCGGCCCAACAGGAACAAAAAACTTTGGCTGCGGTTATCTTGAAAGCGGCGTAGTTCGCGGAAAAGTAACCGCTGCAATAACGCACGATAATGCGTATCATGTTTATGCAATATCAAAATCTCCAGCAGCCGGTAGTGCGTTTCTTGACGGGGTAAAGCAAACAGTCTCGACTATTGGATTAAGCGCGGTTCAGAATAGCTCGTCAGATACTTACCAAATTGGTGGCAGGAATGATGATAGCGGGTTTTCGTTTAACGCGAGTTTGGTTCTTTTGTGTCTGTGGAACCGCGCCCTCTCAGACGCTGAAATAAAATCCCTATCCGCTAACCCTTGGCAAATCTTCACCCCGCTCAATAAGCAAGTGTGGGTGGCAGCATGAACAAGATTTGGACACAGCAGCCGCAGGTTCCTGTCGGGATTGATTGGAGCAATCCAATTACTCGGGGGCTTAAGTTCGCCCACAATCCAAGCAGTGGAGCTATAAATTTAGTCAACGGGCAACGTGCTTTAAATTCAACGGCGCAAGACGTAACTGTAGGTAAGAGCGGGAAACGAATACAGGGTGAAAGCGCTGGGTTTCAATCCGAATACTCACCCAACGGTTTAGAGTCAGCCGGAAACTCGCTAACTATTTTTTCAGTTATCACCGCGCAAACAGCGCAATACTTAGGCAGCGATGGCGACTGTTATCTACTCTCAACTAGAGATGGCAGCAATAACGGATGGTCGTTTGGCAGGTATCAAGCCACAGGAGGTGGGGCAACAGGAAACCTAACTCGTCTGGCGTTAGTTTTACAAAACGTTGCCTTTTATCCAGAGACAAACTACACAATTCCATCTTTTGTAGATACACCGATTGCGTTACGTGTATCTGGATCGACTGCTAGTTATTTCTCATTTGGAATGAAATCGTCTTCGGATGAAACTGTTGGCACGCAACTTTCGTCTTCGGGCAATCTGATCCACGGTGGATTAGGGCCATATGGAACCTCGTATAACAGATGGCTTGACCGTGCTTACTGTACGATGGCTTGGAACCGCGCCCTATCCGACGCAGAAATTCGCAGTATTAGCCAAAATCCTTGGCAAATCTTCAAGCCAATCGCTCGCAGGTTATTCGTGCCGGTGTCGGCTATTGCTAGTGCAGATGGTGTTGGTACAGGTTTATTACCTTCAATTACTTTAGCTGTACCACTAGGTACTGCAACAAATGGTGCAGTAAATGGCACAGGTGTAGGTAGTTTAATTACTAGCCAACTAACTGCACCTATAGTTACAGCATTAGGTTCTGCAGCTATATCAAGTTTACTTTCTAACATAGGATTTACTGCTCCTATTGGTTCAGCAATTGGTTCATCTAGTGCAGTAGCATCTGGATTGATATCAGCAGTAGTTATTACATCACCTGTAAGTACTGCAACAGGTTCAGCAATAACTACTGGTGTAATTCAATCTAGCTCATTTAATACTGTTCCAGGTTCTGCTACTGGCAGTGCTACTAAACTCACAACACTAGCTGGTATTGCACTGACATCCCCTATCGCTACTGCGGTAGGTTCATCTGTTGCAACTGGTTTAATTGCTACTAGCTCCTTTAATGTAGTTACTGGTACTGCATTAGGTGGAGCTACAAGATCAGTAGTAGGATCTACCCTTACATTATCATCACCTCTTGGTTCAGCAATAGAAGTAGGTAGTGGGGATAATGTAGTTACTGCAGCTATTGCTCCAATGAGCTTTACTTCCCCTAATGCAAATGCAATAGGTGGGGCTACAGTACTTAAACCAATAAACCAGATAAACATAACTGCACCTACTGGTACAGCAAATGTAAGTGTTGCAGTTATTGGCTTAGTATCATCTATTAATATATCTGTACCAATGGCTACTGCTATTGGTGGTGCAATGATTCAAGGTGGAATACAAAGTATTGGTATTACTTCACCAAATGGATCTGCACATGGAACATTAGATGCAACTGTAGCTGGTTTAATACATAATATCGTTCTGGTAGCCCCTAATGCATATGCAACTAATGGTGCACTCTTATTTACACAAGAACAACTTAATTATCTTCTGGCATATATGGAGGCAAATATGGCTGTACCTACTACTGCTGAGATAGCTGCTGCTGTTCTTGCTGCAGCACAAGTAACTCCAATTTCTGCAAATGTTCAGAAGGTTAATAACTATCCTGTTACTGGACCTGTGTAATGGCAGCCTATACACCTAATACTGGTGGATTAGTTTATTTCGATGGATTAGCAGCAGGTAGTGTTAATGCCACACTGGATACCTACGCCATTAGTAATAACACAACCTTTGTTGTGCGTACCGATACTTATGCCTGTGCTAATCACACAATTGCTGGTGGTTCATTAGATACCGTTTCTTGGTCTGGTACAGGTGGCACATTACGTTTTGATCCTACTTATGTTCGGGTAATTGCTTACACAGGTGGTTCAGGTAACTCTCCTGCCTATGGCGCGGCAATCTCCCAAGGTGGCGTTTCTGGCGTGTTCCTTGGCTGCTGGACTACTTGGCAGTCTGATCCTATTGTTGCTGGTGCTGCTATTGGTGCAACGGGTTACATGAAGATCGGCGGCGTTACGGGTGGCAACTTTGCCGCTGGTGCGCTCACTGGTATCACTGCCACTTGCTCAGGTGCTGATGTTCAAGGCTGGATAGAGATCAAGGCTCCTGATACTGCAACGATCACGATGTCCAACATCGCTAAGGTGGAATCCATTGAAGCATGGTTTGAACTTGGTACAACTAACGGTGCTAGAGGTCAGATTATTCCTTGCCCGACTACCGCTACTGTTGCTGGTGTATGGGCTGGCGTCTGGATTGAAACCGCAGCCGGCTCGGGTATCTATGAGCCTTACAACGGCATGGGTTCGATGGTGGCACTGGCTACCTTCGCCACCGACGCACGCAACAAAGTTATCTGGCAAACAACGGGCGGCATCCGTATCGGCAATGACGGCACAAACGGGGTAGGGTATCTCCCGCCTACTGGATGTAAAGTTCGCATCCCGGCCACGATCCTGACCAACTGCACCCGCACAGCCTCTGGCTCTGGCCCTCGCGTTCTACCCAATGCGACGATTGCTACCCGCCAAGAGTTTGTGACGACAAACGCCGGTACGATTGATCTACGCGGCTGCGTGATTCAGTGGTACATGAACTGCGCTCAGACGTTCTTGGTTAAGTACAAGTCCTGTGCGATCAATGATTCAATGATCTTTACGGAGATCGCTTCTCCATTGGATGTGGATGATTGCATTGTCGCCCCGACTCAGGCGCAGCTTAACTTCGCGCTGAACATCACTTCATGTTTCGGTGGTGGCACGATCAAGAACAGCCGGTTTGCTCGGTTCTCCCTTGCGGCTTCAGGTGCGTATGGCATCCAGACCAACTATGTAACGGGTGTAACTTTCCAGAATAACGTGGTTCATGCCTTGGGTGGCTTGGCTACTCGCGGAAACGCCAACGTGGGTGCTTGGACTTGTACAAAGACAGTGAATTGTGTGTGGGATAACAACTGGATGATCGGTGGTCGAAAGATTCACAACCAGTGCATCAACCCGCAGCACATCACCGGATACCGCTATACAGACTGTCCGATCAGCACAGCCACCGTCACGACTAACCCGATGGTTCTGGTTGAGTATTCTCCCGGCACTTCAAGCGTGGTCTTCGATGGTTCGACCTGTCCTATTTCATTCCCGATCACAAACCAGCAGCCGTATACCGGACTGTTCGGTGTTACTGGTGCTTTGGGTGTTGAGATCAAGAACATCGGAACGAAAGCCTCGCCGCTCGTCTGTAATGCTGCCGGCTCGGCTACTGGCGTGATTGTTCAGGGTGGTGGTAACTCTGCCTCTGTGCGCTTGAAGCGTTGTTATGTGACTGGCTTGCGTACTGGCCCTGTTGCTGGTGTTAACTCTGACTCTGACTGGGTGGTCGAAAACGCTAACGTGGTTGGCTACGGCGGCACAGGTGTTACTGCCATCCTCAACGCGACGATAAAGGGCTGTCGCTATATTGGTGCAACAACAGGCCAAACCTCGGTTTATGGTACGCACTGGCGCGATGTCTTCACCGCTGCGACTACGGGTTCAGTTTGGTTGGAAATGAACGAGCCAACGGCTGCTTCTGCGGCTCAATGTTCTAAGACTGGCGGTACGCCACAGTTCTCATCATTGGGTACGCTGCTGCTTACCAAGTCTGGCGACCAAGTGACTTGGGAAATGCCTTACTACGCCAAGGGTCACACGGCTTTCGCCACGACTGCGGTAGGTGTAACGGGTACAAACGTCACCTACGTCTCTGGCTCAACTTTCGGAAACCACACGCTTGAGTTCCAAATAGATATCAATAATGGTTCTAGTTATAACGGTACTTGGACTGCATTGAATGCTACTAACCTACGTACTTTTACGCTTAATCCTGCGCTTGGTTTCAAGCTAAAGATTAGAGCAACTACCTTTACCGTAGCAGCAACTAATGTACTAACCAATATTCGTATCTACACAGAATCAACTGATGTAGCTCAGGATAACTACTATCCAATCTCGGTTAATACACTAACGCTTACTGGCTTACCAACAGGTTGTGATGTGGTTACGCTTACTGCAGGTACTAGCACAATCCTAGATCAAAAAGATGCATTGGCAGGAACCAGCTATACCTACACCTACGAAAGTAATCCTACGGTTGATGTCGGCGTTATTAACCCCGGCTATGTACCTTTCTACATTCGTAACTTAGCACTCGGCTCTACTAATTCATCAATCCCCGTTAGCTTAGCTACTGACAGAAATTACTCATAAGGAGCCTACATCATGGCAAAAATTACAAGCAAAGCTGGCCTAGTTGTAGGCACTAATCTAACTATCGATGAGCCAGGGCGTATCATTACACTCAATGTTGGTGGCTCACTTGTTGCCAAAGATGGTGTAACCCTACAAGCCTTGTACTCAAAGCTGGTTGATCTCTGGGCTACTTCTACCTATCAAGACTCACCGTTTCCAATGTATGCAATTGACGCTCTATCAGGTCAGTTCCAGATTGGTACGGATGGTGCTACTTACTCAGGCTGGAAGTTTAGTGATACTGACTCTGAAGCCACTCGTAATATGTTGCGTGATGGTGGTTGGTCTGAATGGTCTGCTGCTGGTGTGAAGCTACAAGAGTATGCTGGCTTTATTGGTCTGGGTGGTATTACCCCTGCTACTACAGTTCAGCCTTACTACCATCTGGGTGCTACTGACTCACCTATTAACTTTCCTTTTACGGATCAGTTCAATGTAGGTGTTCGTGTCTTTGGTGATGCATCTCATGGCAACTTGGATAAACGAACTTACGCTAAAGCATTCGTCCGTGAGTACGGCAAGAAATTCAAGTCTTCAGTACTAGCAGATACGGGTGCTACTGCTACTGGAGCTAACAAGGTTAACTTCCTTGTCTCTAATGAAGATGACTTGAAGATTACTACCTTGCTTGGTGCAGTTGCTGCTACTGGTGATAGTGCAATGTCTGGTGCTCCGTACTCAGGTATTACAGTGGCTTATTACACTGCAAACCAGAGTAGGACTATTAACTCAGTATCAAAGAACTTTAAGATCATCATTGCAGGTAATGGCGCTACCTTGGAACAGATCTATGCCAAGGTTCAGTACATGCTTCGTCAAGGTACTGATATCAATACTGGAGGTACTGCTGGATCTAAGATTGGTAAGATTCAATCAGACTTGCTAACGTTTGTTGGTGATACGTTGGTTACTTCTACGTCTGTCTATATCGATAACATTCAGACCGCAGATAGCAATCGTATTGAGTTCTATGACGATGCTAATGCCAAGTGTACTAATCCATACACTGCGGCTGGAACCATGAACTTTAATGCAGTATTGGTTGGTGCTGGCTCATCTTATCGTCTGATGTACTCTGCTCCGTCTGGTGCTGGTAATGATTATGGTGAAGCTGGTGCTATCACTGTTAAGAATGCAGCTAATGTAGACATTACTGGAACCATCTCTACTGCTTCTATTGGTTTCGACTTTGACTACGATAACTCTACGGCTGGTGGTACTGCAGGTACAGATAAAGCAGTAACACTGATTGGTATTAAACCCGGAGTTAATGGTGGTAAGTTCGCAATGGCTACTGGTACGCTATCTCGTTCTAAGGGTATTAGCCTATCGCTTGTTGCTGAACAAGATCGGGTCTATGCCTAATGGCTATCACCTTTGATCCTGCAAACAAGCGGGTCATCCTAGACTCAGCATCGGTCACAGCTACGGAGTTATATAGCCGTAGTTGTGATTGGCTGGCTACTGCAGAGAACATCAAGTACGGGGCAATTTTCCGTCAGGTGGGGTCTGATGATCTAGGGGCTGGACTATCAATTCCACCATATTACTTTCTTCAAGGTGCTTGGCGTGTTCGTCCTATGGAAAGTAACCATAACCTGACTATCACCGGAAACTTGTTCGTTGAAGGCGGAGGGGTTCCCGTTGTCCAGACACTAGGAACCTATCAGGTGAATGTGAACTACACCGTACCAGTGCAAGCTCAAGGTATTAGTACTGCTGGTGGTGGTTCTGGTCCTACTGTTGCTGAGATTGTTGCTGGCATCATGGCTCAGGCTCAGATCACACCTATCCATGCCAATGCTGTTATTGGGGGTGGTAGCGGTAGTTCAAGTAATCTTACTTTTGTCACTGGACCTACCCCATTAGAAGTTGCAGCAGAGACATTAGCACAAGCATTGATTACACCAATACATGCTGCTGTAGAAGGTGGTGGTTCTGCTGGTGCTACCAAAGAAGAGATTGCATCTGCTGTTAAAGCATCACTAGCAATAGAGTTGAGTAAACTTGATGTACCTATATCGTCACGAGTTGCTTCTGGTGAAATTGTCTCTGCTAATGTTATGGCAGTGAATGATCAGCGGATAACTGGTCAGGGTAAGAGAATAAATCCGTGGGGTCCAGTATGAGTAGTGCATGGGGTGAGGCATGGGATATCCTAAATTCAGGTAACTCAAGTAACTCCTGTTCTTCTGGGGGATGTGGTACTGGTGACTGGTCTGGACCAAAGCCAGGAGATCCAGATAACAACTCTGTCCTACAAGCAGTAGGTGTCTATGGGGGTGTTGATGTTTCATGGACATTCCCTACGATCAATCCTCATGCAGTCAGTCACGTTATTCTTTATCGTGGCTTGTCTGATGTATTCCCTCTGGCTATTAAGCAAGGGATTGTTTCAGGTAGTTTCTTCTTTGATCGTATAGAGAAACAGGACATACAACAGTACTTCTACTGGATTGTCTTTGTATCTGTCAATGGTACATACGGAGCACCTATTGGTCCAGCTAGTGCTACTCCCTTGCCTACCATTGGTCAGATCATTGAAGATCTCACTGGCTTGATTGATGATGGTGTTCTGGCTCAAGAACTCAAAGAAAAGATAGATCGTATTAATGCGTTGGGTCTATCTCTTGAAGGTGAAGTACTTAACAGGATCAGAGAGAACGAGGATCTCACTGAAGTACTAGACTTTGTTTTAGAGCGAGCAAATAGAGCAGTCTCTTACATTGAAGAAGAGACTCGTCTACGTCTTAATGCTAACGAAGGCATTATCAATTCAATCAACAACATTGCTGTTGGATTGAATAACAATGCTGCTGCTATTCTTGAAGAAAAGACTGTACGTGTTACTAATGATGAAGCAATGGCAGAGGATATTCAGACTCTGTATGTAGAGGCTGCTGATAACTCTGCTGCAATATCTAATGAACAGCAGGTAAGAGCAGAACAGAATCAAGCAACTACTATTTCTATTAATACTCTTGTAGCTACTACAGGATCATTAGGTGCTGCAGTACAAACCAATGCAACTGCTATTACAGATACCAAGAGTTCATTTGCTCAGGATTTAACTACAGTACAGTCAGTACTAGGTAATCAACTCACTTCAGTACAAACCAACCTTACGACAAATATCAATGCTATTGATGGCAAGCTGAGTGGTATGTACACAGCCAAGGTTGATGTTAATGGTTTGGTAGGTGGGTTTGGTATTGCTAATGATGGACTGTCTGTAGAAGCTGCTTTTGATGTAGATAGATTCTGGATTGGTAGAACAACTGATAAACGGAAACCATTCATTATTGATAATGGAGCCGTTTACATAAACACAGCAATGATTGCTGATGCTTCTATTGAGACTGCTCATATAGGTACGGCAACCATTACAGATGCACAGATCAAAGACTTTATCCAGTCTAGAGGGTATGTACCCGGAAACGCTGGATGGAGAATTGATAAAGATGGTTCTGTAGAGTTTGGTTCAGGTAAGTTCAGGGGGGATATCCACGCAGAATCTGGTTACTTCTCAGGTATTGTTTCTGCTGACTCAGTAAGAGCAGCACTCTCTAATTCAACTAACTTTGTTTATTCCACTCCCGGCAATTATGGTTTGGTTGTTCCTACTGGTTTAGACGCAGATAAGGTACGTATCCGTCTTATTGGTGGATCAGGGGGAGGTGGTGGTGGAGGCTCAGGAAGTTTGATTGGTCTTGATGGTACTCATGCTGTGGGTGGTAATGGAGGTGCTGGTAATGCTGGAGCAATCTCTGATTACATCGTGTCTTACGCCAGCCTAGAAGGTCAGTACGTTGCGGTTACTGTAGGAGCACCTGGATATGGGGGTGCTGGTGGTCCTGAGTATTTTCTTAACCAGAATACCAATGACTTCAATGGTGGGGCTGGTGGTTCTGGGGGTGCATCCAGTGTATCAACCGTAGGTGCATCTGCTGGTGGTGCAGGGGGTGGATTTGGATATGCTGCCACTAACCAAAACAGAATGACTATGACTCAAGGTGCAAATGGTTGGAGTGGTAGTGGTGGAGGTACAGGCGGTATTGGTGGTGGTCAAGCCGGTGTTGCTGGTGTGCTTGCTAGTCACTACTCTGGAACCATCGGTAGTTCTGGTTTATCTGGAACAGGGGGTTATGTACTGATTAGCTGCTACCGAGGTGATATTCTTGTAAAGAATGATGCATATCAAGCCTTACTTACTTGGCTTGATTCTAGGGGTATCGGTACTGTCCCTGTAGGAGCTAGATAATGGCAATCAATAAAGACAGTATCTTGTACACAATCCCTTATATCACTATTGATGATAACCACCGTATCCGTGTATTCCTGACTGCAGATGGTCAAGTAGGTGACTGGTACGAGGTTCAATGTACAGGTAATGGTAACTATCAGGCTGATGCCTACGAAGCTATCCTGACGCTTCCCTCTTGGTCTGAAGGAACGCTGGATACCTTTGATATCGCTTCTGAATTTCCTGGCTCTGGTGGAGCTATTATCTATGTGCCACCTGTTGATCTAGAAGGTGAAAAGACTAAAGCCAAGACTCAAATAACTATTGCTAGAAACTCTGAAGAGTTTGCAGGGTTCATGGCTTATGGAAAACTATTTGATTCTGATGCTGATTCACAAAGACGAATTCTAATTGCAGCAAGTACTGCACAAATAATTGGTGAAGAATTCTCTATTGATTGGACTTGTGCAGATAACTCAGTAATTACACTGACACAAACACAAACAATAGGTTTGCCACTGCTTATGGCACATTATGGTGATCAGCTACACCAAAAAGCTAGATTACTTAAAGCAGAGATTGATTCAGCAACAACATTAGATGAAATTAATAATGTAGTCTGGATTGGTAGTAACATTTAACTCATTATCGTTTAATTCTACTGTGATAATATCAGTAGAATTGTTTAACCAATTACCAAGAAGGATTACATCATGGCTGGCTTCTCTAATTATCTTGCAAACCAAATTATTAATGATACTTTGGTTACGCCGTATGCTTCTCGTTACCTAGCACTCTTTGTTGGTGATCCTACGGATGCTAACGATACTACTAAAGAAATTGTTGCTGCTTGGTACACACGTAAACCTACAGGTGCATGGGCTTCACCTACGGTTGGTGTTACTGAGAATCTTTCTATTATTCAATACAACCCAATTACGTTGAGCCAAGTTGTTATCTCTCACTGGGGTATTTACGATGCGCTTTCATCAGGTAATCTTCTTTACTCTGGTCAATTTGTACTTGCAAAGACATTTAATGTTGATGATTTCCCGTTGATTGCTGCGGGTGATATTGACTTCAGCTTACTGTAATGAACAGAAGCGGCGATCTTCTTAATAGCTCCCGAATAGGTTCTATCGGGAAGGCTACTAGGATATATCTGGAAGTAATAGGTTGGAGTAGTGCACAAGCTACTTCAATCATTACTGCTGGAAGACGTTTAGTTAATACAGATCCAGTAAGTGCAGTTACTTCAGCAACAGTATTGGTTGGCAGGAAGTTAAAAGTAGTAGCAGAAGGTAGTGTTACTTATGTATCTACTCTACTTAAAAGGATAGGCATTAGATTAGCTGCTGTATCTAATCCTGTTGCGACTAATGAAGTTTTACTTAAAAGAATATCTCATGTCTCTATGAACATCTCTAGAGAATGTTATTTTGAATATTTAAGTAAAATAACTTCAGCGCATCCTATTAATACAAATGTAAGTACTGATCTAGAGGCACAAACACCTAGTATTAGATTATTGACTGCACGACCATTAAAGTCTACTCAGGTATTGAGTATCCCTAATACGGTAATGGTGCTGTCTGAAGCTAATAGTTTGCCTGCTCCTTTAATGCGTATCTCGTTTGTCTTAGCCAATAGTCGTGTTTCAGTTATTCCAGGAAAGTGAACAATGGCTTCTTTAAATACATTTACTAAGCAACCAGCAGACAGGCTTGATTACGACTTTGACTACAAGGCATTCTTGCTAGGTAATGACACGATTATTGATGCCGTGTTTACTGCTGAACCTGTTGGCTTGGGTACTGATACGCCTGTGGTAGAACCTAAATACGCAAAGATTTGGGTGTATGGGGGTGTGGCAGGAACGACTTATAAGATTACCTGTACGGTGACTACTGAGCACGGTAGGGTTAAACAAGATGAAATCAAGATTCGGGTAAAGGAGTATTGAAATGGGTATTCAGTTATTTACCAATAATGCTTCAAGCCAGTTATCCGGTAGCTTGCCTCAAGGGGGTACTTCCCTTGTTTGTGCGGCAGGTCAAGGCTCACGTTTTCCTTCACCCACAGGCGGTAATTTTTTCTATTTAACCTTGTATACAAAAGATGCATACACGCTTGAACAGGATATTGAGGTTGTTAAGGTAACTGCACGTTCTGGTGATGTTCTTACGGTTGTTCGTGATATCGAAAGCATCACAGGACAGGCAGGAGGTTTCTCTTACTCCAGTGGCTCTAATCCAGTATTTATCGATATGCGATGGACTGCGGGTTGTGTTGCTAACATGAGCCAGAAGGGTGAGATCTCTGTGGTAGCTACTTCAGGTAGCTATAACGATCTGACTGATCTGCCTACTGCTTTTGCACCTAGCATCATCACGCAAAATTCAACTAACCGCTTTGTTACGGATGCTGAGAAAGCTACTTGGACTGCTAAGGAAGGTGCTCTGGCTGCTGGTACAACGGGTCAGTACTATCGTGGTGACAAATCATGGCAGACCCTTGATTCATCTGCTTTCGGTTTAGGTAATGTAACCAATACCTCTGATGCAAATAAGCCAGTTAGTACAGCACAACAAACTGCATTGAATCTTAAATTAGACGCTACCCATGCAAGTACAGGCGGTGCTGCACACGCTATTGTGATTGCTGGTGGTGCATCTGGTTTTATGAATGGTACAGACAAAACCAAGCTAGATGGACTGAGCAACTACACTCATCCTGCTAACCATGCAGCAAGCGTCATTACACAAGATGCATCTAATCGCTTTGTTACTGATGCTGAAAAGACTACATGGAACGGTAAAGAAGCCGCCTTAACTGCAGGTACTACAGCACAGTATTACCGTGGTGATAAGTCTTGGCAGACACACGATAAAGCCTCTGTTGGTTTGGGTAATGTAGATAACACCTCAAATGCTACTGAGCGTGCAGCCACTGCATCCCTGACCAACAAGACAGTTGCTTTAGGATCAAATACAGTCAGCGGAACGGCGGCGCAATTTAACATTGCCTGTACCGACTATGATTTTGCTTTTCTTGGGGCGACTAATACCTTCACTGGCGCTAACATCTTTAGTCAGCGGGTTGATGCAAATAGAGCATCCCGTGCAACGACAGGTTGGCAAGATGCCAACTTCATGGCGTATACAGGCACAGACTCGACAGTTGACTTTGCATCTATTGCCTACCACGTACAGGATGCCAGCAACGCGCCTCAGTGGGGTTTCAATTACAGCGACTCAAGCCGATTCGGGCTTTATGACTCATCGGGTGCGGTGCGCGTTTTCACCTTCCCTGTTGGTGGATTGGGTTCAGGCATTCCGAAGTTCACTTCAAACGACATGTCGATTGCCACCGCTGGCACTGATTATGTGTCGCCGGGTTTGGCAACGACTCGCGGCATTACAATGAACACGGCAAAACTGCTTGGTCGTTCAACCGCAGCAACCGGCGCAATTGAGGAAATAACAGTTGGCACAGGTCTTACCTTGTCAGCGGGTACTCTTTCTTCTAGTGGTGGTGCTACGCTCGGCACGCCACTAGCCACGACCAGCGGCACCAATATTGATTTCACAAGCCTGCCATCTAGTGCAAAGAAAATTACCGTAATGTTTGATGGTGTAAGCACTAATGGTACTTCGTCATTCTTGGTTCAGATTGGAGACTCTGGAGGGGTTGAAGCAACTGGGTATAAGTGCCAAGGGTTCTATTTTTCTACGGGTGGCGGTAATGCAAACTTCACAACGGGTTTTGGAATAAACACAGCGGCTCAAGTTACGACTATATATGGGCAGATTGAGCTATCACTGCTTGATTCTTCAACAAATACATGGTCATGTAGCGGAGTGTTCTCTGAGCCTGTTTTGGGTGTTTCTATGTATACGTCCGGTGCTAAGTCGCTATCTGCAACACTTGACAGAGTTAGAATTACAACGGTATCTGGCACAGACACATTCGACGCTGGCAAGATAAATATCTTGTATCAGTAATGCGCTACCTACTCTACCTTCTGCTGTACATCCCGGTTCAGCTATCCGCTTATCTGATTACTCCGTTGCTGCCTCTGTTTGCTGTAAGGCGAATGGGTGCAGCAGATAACGCAAATGATCTCCGATATGAACCAAGACTACCCCTTTGGTTATCTTGGCTTGATACACCTGACAACTCTCTCTGGGGAGATCATGGCTGGCAAACCAAGCATTGTCCTAAGTATCAATCCTACTTGGGAAAGGTGAAATGGCTCTACCGTAACTCACTCTATGGCTTCAAGTGGAGTGTTCTAGCTGCACCCATGATTGGTGAGAAAGTCACTAGAACTGGTCCTCTCTACCTTGACTACCATACAGCACAGTTCGGTGTTCAACGCTTCACTATGGGTAAGTATTGGCAGTACAAGTGCGTCAAACCATTCATGGGTAAGATCCTGGTACTCAATCTAGGATGGTTGCTTGATGACGTATCCCAGAAGCGTGCACTGTTCATGCTATCCCCTAGATTGAAGTAATCCTTGGGGCAACTTTTGGGGTGAACTCTGTGTTTATGTATGTTTTGGTGAGTACTCAAGTCAACGTAAGTCATTGATACGTAAACACGAGAGTACTCACCAAAACACATTTTAAGTCATGGGATGATGTTTTATTTCATACCCATGACATTGATTCGATTCATATATTTACTTCCTATTTTTTACCTTGGGGCAACTTTGGGGCAATATTCAGTTTTGCCATTTGGTCCCAGTCGTCTTCATTGCTCATCCACTTTGTATAGGTGTTCAGAAGCATCTCGGTAGAGTGACCTAACTGATGTGCAATGAAAGCAGGTGTCATCCCTGACATAAGACATATCGTAGCGTAAGTGTGTCGGGTGTTGTAAGGCGGTTTGTGCGAGATACCTAATGCTACCAATCGCTCTTTCCATCCTCTACCCAATGCACCTGTACAACGTATGTAAGCTCCCCCTTGTGCTGGTGGAAAGCAGAACGGAAACTCCTTAATTCCATGTGCTGATTTCTTACGTTTCTCTATGTACTGTTTGGCAAACTCCAGAGCCTGTAAAGCTCTGGCGTTCAATAGTACGTAGCGAGTAGCACCTGTCTTGGTTCGTTCTTCTACCTTCCTTTCTGCAATGATTCGACAGACAAAAGCAGTCTTCTTCTTGAAGTCGATCTCTTCCCATTTCAGTGCAGTGATCTCTGATAGACGCATACCTGAGTAGAAAGCAAACTCAAAGTAAGCACCATAGATCTGCATCTGCCATTCCTCTTGGTTGTACAAGTGTTGAATGACCTTATCTGCTTCTTCTTGGGTAAAAGGGTTGATGGACTTGTTTGGCTTCTTGGGTAGATCCAAACCAGACATAGGATTCTTGAGAATCAGACCATCATTCACTGCAGAGTTGAAGATAGTGCGTATCTTACTCATGCAACTGGACTTAACTTGTGAGGTAGTCCAAGGCAACTCTGCCAGCAGCTTACGCATTAAAGGGGTAGTGATGGAAGCCAGTGGAGTGACTGCTAGTTTTGGCATCCACCAGTTGTTGAGAGCTAATCGGTAATTCTTCTTAGTCCCTTCAACAATCTCACGACTGTCTAACCATGTCTGAGCATACTCACCGAAGGTACTTCCTATCTCACCTGTTGCTCTGGTTGAGTTAGGGAATATCTCGGTGTACTTGGCTTCATCCAGCAAACCAAGTTTGGTAAGACTAATTACCTGATCACGTAGACGGCTCGCTGACGCAATCCCCGTTTGGTTTGGAGGATACGGGAGGGTTTCTGAACATCGGTTGCCATCCCAGGTGAAACGGATTCGGATGGCTCCATTCCTAAGTTCAACTCCGGGGGGCATACCCATTGGCTTTCTCGCCATTCTTCATATCTCCTAATACTGTAAAAGATCGTTCTACCTACAACATTCCATACCCCTACTGGGATCTGGTTCCTATAACGCTTGGCTTGAAGTGCACGGTAAGTTAAACCAGTGTATTCAGCCATCTGTTTCTCAGTTAGTTTGTCGGTACTCATCACACCACCTCAGATACTTCTTCATCCAGTCCTTCATAGAAAGTAGCTGAAGTACGATTACCTTCAGGACAAACTACAGAGACATGAAGTTGTGTATGGCTGGCTTCAATTCGTGCTTCATGTTCATTCTCTGCTTCTACATCTACAGATATTTGCCAGTAGTAAGTAACTTCATACTTTTTCATTTAGTAGCCTCCTTATATTTGGCACAGAAATCCTTGTAGTCCATCCATGCAACAGGCAAACCAAAGGTAATGGCACGATTAGCCTCTGCTTCGGTAAGCCTGAATGAACATATTAATACTGGACAGATAGCAGCATCACCGCAGTAAGTACGATCCCTGTAGCAGATCATGTGAGATCCTTTGGTATCTCAATCTCATCACCTAACTTACTGGCAACGTAGCAGCGCATGGCTGCGATTAGGGGTGTTGGGCCTTCGCTAATCTTCGGAGTATCAGCACATGCCCAATACTGAGAGGCTATCCATACAGTTGCATCGGATGAACATTTAACCGCAATTCGCTCACGCTCAATGATCGGGCCACCCTGCGCCCAATACTTAGACGGTTCGTAGGTTGAAGATGTAGGCTTCATGTTTTGACCAAGAATCACAAAATTCTTTGCGCCAGTAAAAGGTGCTATAACAAGAGCGATACCTTCACACTTCGCAACAGCCCAATCAAGTTTTTCATCAATTAGTTCTGATGTTTTCATAGATAGCCATACCTTTCACCAGTACGTTCAAGATTAAACTCTTCCAATAGACGTTCTTTGTCACTTGGGATTAGTTTCTTCTCAAGCCAGTTAGCTTTATATCCTTTACGATCCAAGATACTGAATACAAATTCTTCGTACTCCGGTGGATCACAATCCCCAAATCCAGAACCAGTGATACGCATAGGACGATAAGGAGTGTGGTAAGTGACCTTACAGACACAGGGAATACCTCCAACTTTAGTATTGAATTGCATTATGGTTCTCCAAATGAAAAAGGCTACCGAAGTAGCCTCATTTTAATTAATAACAACATCTGGTATTTGTTTAATCCTTACCTGTTTCTCTCCACCCAGACGTTGTTCACGCCATTGGTCGGGATAACACATATAGGACATTGAATAGGCTTCATCACGAGTATCGTATTCATAACGAACACCAGAAGAAGTGGATACCCACAACCACTTATCTTCTTTCTTGATTTGAAAGCCCCACTTACTTGTTTGCATACTTTTCCTTTGCTTCATTACAGATCTTACGAATAGTCGCTTGATCTACATTATTAGGGATTGTTATTGGATTACTCCAATCAGGCCAGAACACATCCAGTTCAGCACCTAGCTTTACAGTTGGATGTTGAATCTCAGGTAACTCTTGCCATTGCATAGCTTTAATCAAATGCTGATTAACCCAATCCAGTACATCAATATCATCTCTGACGAGGTAATACTGAGAGTCATGTATTTGAGCAATCGGTAAAACATCTAATCGGTATTTTGAACTCCAAACCTTCTGCATGAATTCATTAGCAGAACGGTTATTAAGCATACCGTAGCTCTGGCCCATAGCATTACCTGCTGTCCTACCTTCAGCACCTGCTTCATAAGGCATCCTAGAGCTACCAAATACGACCTGAGCCAGTAATGGTGTACGTAACCTCAAACCAAATGCTACCTCTACGTACCCATCTTTACTGGCTTGGTGTAGACGCCCTTGAATGTAATCATCAGAGTGTTTGTAAAGAACGTGATAGTTCTTTTCAATGGACTTTGCTTTCTCTTCCTCAAAACCAAGGTTATTGACTAAGGTATGCCATGTACCCTGATAGGTCAGAGCAAAGGTAGGAGATTTACTATCCTGTCTTAATTCTGGATAGAGCTTTTTGATTGAGTTGACTGACTTAGGATCATTCAAATCAATCTGAGGAATCAGATCCCTAAAGTAATAAGCAGCACGTAAACAATGTCCGTCAAACCCCTTTTCGTATACGGCTAGTTTGTTTGGGTCTTTGGTAGTCAATGCAGAGATGTAATCCTCCAATGAATTGAAGTCAGGTCCAACCATCAACCATCCTTTAGGTGCACTGAAACACTTCTTGATCAGTTTCCCGTAGGTAGAGTTAGCAGGTAGATTCTGTAGGTTTGGCTTACTTGAACTAAGTCTTCCCGATACTGTGCCTCCTAGATTGAATCCACCATGTAGATAGACCCTCCCATCTGCTTTAGGGAGTGCTCTTTCAAATGCTGGAATGAAGGAAGTCAGTACCTTATCCACCTTACTCAATCCAATCAGCGCAGTAAGAATCTCTTTGTATGCTGGATTGTCTGTGTGGTTAATGAGCTTCTCTAAGGTGTCACCACCTGTGGCTGGTTGCTTGGTGTCAGTGAAATCAATGACAGGCAAACACATCTGCTCATACAGTAAGCGTTGCAACTGAGGACCAGAGTTAGGATTGAAGATCACCCCATTGAAATGCTCCAATGGATGTTGCTTGACCTTCAACTTGGCATTGGCTTTCTCCATTGCGTTCTGTTGAACCAGGAGTTCAAACATTTTGATCGTTGGACTGTTACGGATTAGATTCAGATGCTTCCATTGCTCATCCATTAGCTCAGACTTGGCTTGTAGGATCTTAGAATCCTCCATAGGCATTCCCGTTAACTCCATCTGGATGATGACCTTCAAGCTAGGTAACATGAGCGCCTTGTATAGCTCTTCCTGATTGTCCTGAACCATGATCGGATAGTATTTATCCTTCACATAGTTAGTGGAGAGAGCATCTACAAGGTTGTATTGGAGCAGATCCTTCAAAGGTATCTTACGGATGTCCTTGATCTCTTCTACAGCCCAGTTACCTGCGAAACTATGAGCCAATGCTTTCAAACCAAGAACATTGCCTGCGGTGCTATTAGTAGCAAGGTACGCAATGATCTTGGTATCTTGAAAGTGGCGAGTCATTACTTCCAATCCAGTCAATAACCCTTCTGTGTCCAGAGGATGATTCATCCATAGGGTGTAGATAATGACTTTGATATCGTAGGCAGCATTGTGCCAAGTAATCTCACCTTGGTAATACTTGAAGAACTTACGCAAGAGTGCACGTACTGAGGCATTTGTTATGTTGTTTCCGTATACACCGCTATCGTCGTACAAAGCATCTCGTTTGTAATCACAAGCGAATGCAATCCCATTATGTTGATCCCAAGCAAAGCTGATCGTACCAATACCAGCATCCTCAAAGCGCAGTGAGAAGGCTTCAATGTCACAACTGAGTTCAGGGTAACAATGCAGGTGTTCCAATGCAGCAGCGATTGATTCTGTGGTGTCTGGGTACTCTGCATAGTTGATAATGTCTGCACCCAGTACCTTAGTGCACCCTCCTACGTGACTAGCTAACTTAGCCAGTCCCATATCTAACTTGGCTTGTAAGTCAGGGTTGTAGATAAGCGCCTGATAGTTCAATCCAAGCACAACATGCATGTGTTCATAGCCTTTAATCTGACAAGGTAGAACATAACCATGATGAGGATCAGCTTTAGATTGTTTGGTTAGTGTTTTAAAGTAAGTGGAATCAGCTACATAGAGGTAGGTAACTCCAAGTGAATCCAATGCTGGTAGTAAGTTGTTGAGATACTCTTTAACAAACTTAGCTGGTGTCTTACCAGACTCATCGTTATCTAACGTGAAGCCAATGATGCTAGATTTAGATAAGCCTAGTTTGACTAGAGGATCAACATAGTTACTTAGAAGCTCTTGTTGTTTGAAAGCTGTTGCCTTCACTAATACTGCAATACTGTATGAGTTGGCTTCTTCAAATAGTAGATGTCGCATGTTTCTCCTTAGATAAGTAGATTCGTTACCATTCGTTGCTTGATCAAATCAATGGATACTTTATTCTTGGTTTGAAGTGACTCAATAACATCTTCAGTGAGATGTTTTGAACGACAAGGACAAGATGCAATGATCTTTTCAATAGGTCTATGGATAGAATCTGGTAATACTCGTAGATAGTCGTGTAGATCGTTGGAAGAGTTTAATACTTGAGTAATAAAACCCAATACATAAGGTAATTCTACGTTATTGAGTTTCTTAACTTCTTTCAAGTATTCATCCATGAATGGATGCAGTTGATTAACCAACATATTCATCTTACGTGGTGGCCTAGAGTCATCTATAGAATATAGAGTTCCCTTGTACATAAATGAAGTATGGGATGCACCTATAAGAACGGAGTTCTTAATGATTAGTGCATCTAGTTGTCGCTTCAACTGTTTCTCAATGGGATCATATAAGAATGAATACAGTACATCCTTTATATACTGTTTCGTCCTTGGATCATGTTGAAGGGTATCGTCCATGATTACCAGTAGTGCAAGTCTGGACGATAATCTTTATCTATCGGGTCTGTATCACCTGCAGAGATGTTATCTTGATCTCGTACAATAAATTCAAACTCAACACCTTTGGGTGGTTTATCCCCATAAATTGAATAAACACACCCACCTTTAACTTCTACAATTAATTTGATTGTTTTCATTTATATGTCTCCACATTATTGTCCGTGACGTTCGGTATAACCTAAGTCGGAGCGTGTGTTTAAGTAATTTAATCTGGCTAGATTGGCCTCTTCAGGAGAAGAGAATGCACCAAGGTGTTTGGATTTACCGTCAACAAATACTTGGCTTTTCCAATGTTTATCTCGTTTTACCCAGTAAACACCAGCATACCCACTTTTATTTCTGTGATCTTTTCGGCTATTTCTTGAGTTTAGTGCTTGTGACACTTCCCTTAGATTGTCCCATTTGTTATTTAAAGGATTTCCGTCAATGTGGTCTACAACACCATCTGGAAATCTCCCTAACATAATTATAAAAGCGAGCCGATGCGTTGGGTAAATCCTTTTCCCAACACCAACAACCAGATAACCATAAAAATTTATTGTTTGTTTAACATCCTGACCACTTAGATATTTGAAATACTTTGTACGCTCAGTAGATCTTTTAAAGTGAGAATCAGGGCGTTGGGTGTTCCACGATAACTTCCCTGTGTTCGGATCGTAACAGTACATTTCTTTGATTATTTCAATACTCATTGTAAATATCTCCTGTTAGATACACTTGATGTTTAGCCCTAGATACCGCGACATAAAGCATTCGTGCCATTGTGTTTCCTGAGTTGCATTTACTGATGTCATCTAAGTCTATAAACACACGGTCGTAGGTAGATCCTTGGGATTTTTGAATAGTCTGTGCATAAGCTGCACGTAGATCAATCCACTGACTCTCAGCTTTAGCTACGATATTGAACAATCCCTGAGCACGCGCTTCCTTGATTAATTTGTTCTTGGCTTGAAGTGACTTGGGGAAGAAGAAAGTACTTCCATAGTCCACAGTCACATCATTTCCTACTACACCATGCTCCGAGGTATCTGGACCAATCTGGGTAATACAAACCAGTTGATCTGTCTTGATACTCTTCTTACCTGCAGTCACAAACTTATTGCAGATAGCGTAGTCACCTTCTTTGAAGTCAGGATCACCCTTCACTTCATCAGCAATGGCATGGTTGTAGCTAATGACACATTTGTTAGTCCAAGCTAGTACCTTAGAGTGCTGATACTTCCAGTCAGGACGATTGAACTCAGTCAGGATGGCAGTCTGAAAGGTATCCCGATCCATGTACTGAATGTGATGACCATCAGGAACAAACTTAAAGAACTCTCCAGAGTTAACTGTCTCTCGGAACTTCGTTGAGAGATCCACAATCGGATTACCTTCAGCTTGTCTAACCACCTGGCTCAAGGATGCACCTGAGAAGTTTGCATCGAACACAGGCGTACCCTGTGCCTTCACTGGGGTAAGTTGAGCAGGATCACCCATGAAGACAATCTTGCATTTACTGGTTAGCTTGAAGATCCACTGCAGCAGATGCTTATCGATGTAACTGGCTTCATCAATGAACAATAAATACCCTTCCTTCTGTACCTGCGTACTGGGAATCAATGTCGTTACATTGGTTTTAAAGTCCGTGCTTACACGCAAACCAAGGAAGCTATGAATAGTCTTCACTGGAATGCCTGTAATGAAGCTGAAGCTCTCTGCAGCCTTATTGGTAGTGGCTGTGAGTTCTATGTTGTAACGCTTAACATCAGGGTTGATGAGCTTGGCTGTCTTCATGTAGTTAGGCAGTTGATCCAAGAGTGTTTTGATCAAGGTTGTCTTGCCTGTACCGCTATAGCCTGATAACACAAAGACTGTTTCGATAGGATCAGCCAAGAACATATTGAAAGCGTCTAGTGCGCTCTGTTGATCTTTGGTAAGGGTAATAGCGGTCATGTAATTCCTTTAAGCTGCTTGCTTCTCGTACTCTTTGAGTTCATCAATAGTGACGTTAAGCAAAACTGCCATCTTGTGGCGTCCGTAATCTTCACCGGACATGATTGATGTTTTAAGGTGATCCCTGTTGAAACCAGAGATAACCATTGGCTTGCTGTATTCCTCGTTAACTGCTTCTGCATTAGCGAGTGCTGCCAACATTGCAAGACCATCCTTATAAGGAAGAATAATCTTGTGGTTGTAATAGATATCAATAACCATGTAATTCTCTTTTGGTTTAATTGATACTACTTTCTTTGCTGCTTCATAATCTTTTTGATCCATGATTTCCTCTATACGGTGTAATGAATAACTTTGCCTTTACTGGCTTTAAATGATTCATTGTTATGTACTAACCAGATCGTATCTACCTTTGACTCCATTCCTCTGAAATAGAAATCACCATCAGTAAATACCAGTAACAGTTTTGGTTTATTAGTATTAGCCCAATTAAGAACTGGACCAATCTCTGTACCACCTCGACCAGTGAATTTAACTTTACTAAGTTCGTGGATATTCTTAACTTCATCCACTACGCGAATAACAGTATCAAATGTAACCAGTGTTATTTTCTCCGGTTTCATCATCCGTAGAATGGCATTAGTTTCAGATACGAATACCTTAAACTCTTCATCGGATACTGAGCCAGATGCATCTACTGCAATAGCTAGATCAATCAAACCTTCACTGAATAAACTGGGTAAGTGATATTTAGGAAAGAACCGACGATTAGGTTTACGGAATGAATAATCATTCTTGGTCAGGTTCTGAATATATTTCTGGAGAATACGATTCCAAGGTAACTTTGGTTTCAATAAACTATCTAGAAAGATTTGAATCTCTCCGGGTATTGTTCCGGGTTTATCGTGCTGCATTTGAGATTGAATAGAAGCACGGATAATGATGTCCTGAATCTCAGTGATCATTTCCTCTGATGGATCAGTATCTACATCGATATCACAATCATATTCACCAGAGGATTCTGGTAACAAGTCATAGACCTGTTCTGTACTCATTCCTTCATACTGAGGATCAGCATAGCCATTAGCAGGTAGTTTGAATCCACGAGCCAATAGCATCAGGTTGATAACATGATCTCCAGCAATGTTGTAACGCTTGTGGTCACGAGTACCACAACGAAGTGGATGTAGTAGAGCAGGGTGAAGACACTCGTGAACCAAGAGTCCTACACGCTGATCTGGAGACTGCTTCATAAAGAATGCTGGATTGATCTTGAGATACAGACCATTGGTAGCAGCAGTTTGAATCTCTTCACTCCAAGAGTGTTTGAGACTGAATAGGAGTGTAGTGAAGAATACTGAATCACTCATTCCCATTAATTGAATCTTTGCTTTATTCAAAGCCAGTTGATGTGGCATATATATGATTCCTTTCTTAGACATAAAAAAAGGAGGCATATAGCCCCCATATCATTAAGCGCAGGAGTGCGCCTAATAGTTAATTTTCTTCTTTGGTTCTGGGAACATTACTGCACTCCAGGTCTTCCAGAATTGTTCATTGAAATACATGGGAAGCGTAATCCAGTTAACGAATGATTTACGCTTCTGAGCCATCTTCCAAGGCATGAGTTTTGATTGCATGGTATTTCCTTATTGGTTATTGGGTACGAGAACCAATATTACCTTGGCTTCGGCTATTTCATTGTTGGTTAATAGTGTTACCTGTTCAATGGTATTAACTGATTCATGTTCAACACTGAATACATGACTCAAACCATCAGCAGTTCTAACACCTATCTTGTACTTGTTAGTCATGGAAATACTCCCTTGCTATTAGTGAACGTACACTGGGTACTATTATATTAGGTACTGCATTAGAGAGTTTAATAAGAGCAGCAGTACAGATACGCTGCTTGGTAGTTATCAGAGCTAGACGACGATGCATCAATGCAGCATCTTCTTCTAATTGAGCAATCTCTGCTTCTAGTGCAAGCAATGATTTTGCTACTGCAGAGATACTGACTGCATTATCTTCTAGATGCATGATTATCCTTAACTGGCTTGAGATTCTTCTTGAATATAAGAAGAAAGACGAGCAACAACACCCTTATAGTATTCAACCATCTTGGCTGAATGTTCAGCAGCAGCTTGAGCAGCTAATAGATCACGCTTGGTATTCTCCAGATCACGGGATGCAATCTGAAGTGCACTAGGTACTTTGAAGATATGTTTATTGAACATTTGATTTCCTTTAGACGAAAAAATAGGAGCACTAGGCTCCTTTGTTTATTAGTTAATAGAAGAACTACTTTATGGTTGTCCTTTCAGTGCTGCCTCAATTACCTTAATCTGCTCACTAGACAGACCCCAATTCTGAGTTAGGTAGCTTGTGTCATCTAGGTGTAGAAGTTTCTCAAGCGCAGCCCGTAGCCGATCACGATCGGTTTTCAAGCTGTTGATCTCCATCAATTGTTGAGCGGCAATCACTGTTCCGTCCTTTGCGTAACCCATAAACTCGTCACGCTCTTCGGTGAGTTGCTTGATCTCAAGACGCAGCATTTTTAACTGCATGTCCTGCACCATTGCTGTGTCGCTCAATACCTCCACGGTTTGAATATCAACAAATGCTCTTGGTGACTGGCGAATATCGTCAATCTCTTCAATAGTAAGTAAAGTCATTCCCCGCTCCTTGCTGCTGCCATTGGTGGTTTAGGGAGTGGCATCCAGTGCGTTACTTCGTCCCGTCCCCAGTCTTGTCCATCATCGGTTGGATCATCCCAGTACCAGAATGCCTTATATGTATCTTCAAATCCGGGGTTATCCCATCGACGTTCTCCAATGACTATTTCTCCGTTGAAGATAATCAATACAGGTATTTCTTCATCAGGCAATCTATCCTCAACGCTAATCCAGCCTTCCGGTATCGGCGCAGGGTGCAGGTAAATCGGATAAGAGTCCCAATGTGCTTTCCCATATTCATCGTCGTAACTGTCAAAATCCAAATGATCCCAACTGTTATCGTCTTTTGATTTGTGTAGATACCCAGCCGGCTCGTTCTGCTCCCGCAGCTTTGCCTCATAAGCTGCGATGACTGATCTGGCGAACTGTATCGGATCAATCCGTTCTACATCTGCGTCGTACCAAGTAAGCTGTTCGGATAATTCAATGATTTCTTCGTCAGTCAGTAGCATTTGAATCCCTTTCTTTTGCAGAAATCACAAACGTAACGAACTGCCTCGGCTAGTCCCCATGTCCTGTGAGTGCAACCACAGATTGCACATTCGTGGCGAGATTCCCAATTTGACTTATCCATTTTGTTTCTCCTTTGCCATCTCGCGGATTGCCAGTAACACATCCTCAGTTGCGTAAGCATTATCAGCAGCGTTGTATGCCAGTTCAAACGCCTCGGCCATCCCAAGTATGTAACCTGCACGGAAGTGATCAAACCCTTGCATATCTTCATGCGTCATAGGCTCTATACGAAACCAAGCCTCACGAATCTTGTATTCGGTACTCATGGCTTCTCCTTCATTGCTGCAATACGAGAATCAATTCGGCGATTAACTTCGTTTGTATTTCCCCATACGCTTAAACCAGTAATCTGGACGCCATTAGTAAGCAAGTGGTGAACGTATTGGTAACGAGCAGCGTCACGTTCAGCAGCTTCCAGCTTTGTTTGTAACTCCGAAATAGTTTCAGCTTGTTCGCCCACCTCATCTGATAGCGATATAAGAACATTCGCATCTATTTTCTCAGCAGCTTCCAGCCTATCAATCAACTCAAGGACTGCTGATGGGTTTGCTGTGGCGATAAAATCAGCGGTTTCTTTTCGCCTGACGCTTGCAATCCAATAGTTATCTACCGTCTTAACTTCGGTTAGTGTTGTGCCTCGAATATCACCAGTAATCCACTCACCCTGAGTAGCAGCAAGCGCAACGGCTTTGATCTTTTCGATGTTCATTTCACTACATCCTTAATATCTTTAGCCAAGTCTTCAACCACTTCGGCAACTGGTTTAATAGCTGATGATGCTACCGTGACCACTACATCAACGGGTGCAGCGACTATCTTTACTGTACTAGAGGCTAGATCCAGTAGGGAATCGAATAGACTCATTCCATTTCCTCCATCTCGTAGGCAAAGATCAGACCAAGTCTCATAGCAACGACTATTGCCAGATCAGACACAGTTCCCCAGTCACCTTTGAACTCCATAGCAAATTTGGCACTTGTGCTATTTGAGAACCATACTTTCCATGTTTTCATTACATTCTCCAAAATCAATAACCCAAACTACCAAGGGTTGTTGTACCCAGTAGGGATCTAACCTACGTGGATTGGTTGTGATTACGTTAGATACCAGTACATGCAAGCCATCAGCAAACAAGACTGTCTGAGGCTTACTAAGGCACATAACAATTCTGTCTGTTGATAATTTAGCTATTTGCATTATTGATTTTCAATAGGGTAGGAAGCTGACGGAATCCTACCGTCATTGAAGGGAAAGACATACCACTTCCTATTGATCTTAGATGGTGATCTGCTTAGGCATCTTCTTCTGGTTCTTAGGCCAGCCTGCTTTAACGAAATCACTCAACACATTAGCTACTGCAGGTAGATTCATCTTGGTAGCCTTAGCTTCATCTGAAGGCAGATAGCTCTCAAACTCAGGTAACAGTTCAGCAAGCTGCTTACGAGTAGTACAACCATAGGCTGCATTACGTAGCTTGGAACTAAGTTCCCCTCGGAGTGTTTGATTAGCTTGATTAGCTGCTTTGAGATCTCCTACTTTCTTCTTTGCTTCTTCTGTAAGTTTTGGTGAATCAGAAGAGTATCCACTAACAGAGGGAACAGTTACAGAGACACCACCATAGGTACAGTAAGCCGTCTTAATGAAATCACGAGTTTTAGAATCCTTGTACACCTTCTGCACATTGATAGGTAGTTGATCCACGATATCCTTAAAGGCAATCGAACGGATCTCTTCTTTATGATCTACTGAAGGGACATCGTCCATAGCAGCTTTAATGAATGCATCACGGATGTTATTAGTTAGGCGCATATATTCTTTCTTAAAATAGATTGGCTGCAGAAGTAGAGATCCACTTCTGTACTGAGGCATGACCCATCAAGGGTTTATTACGTCTTACTACTTCACGTAGACATACAACCTGAAACTCAATAGGAAGACGTAATACGTATTCCATCAAGGCAGTGAGGTTGGATGTATCAGCGTTGTGAGCAATTGAACCAGTGAGTGCAAACAGGATGCTTGGCTCATTAGGTACTTTGGTTCCAGACGGATTAGCTGTGATTTGACCTGTAGTAGGTAGATCTTGATAGACCTTACAGAAGCCTACGAACTCTCGTGCTACACCTTCAGAGATGGTTCCTGAGAGCATGGGAAGCGTATCAGGATCACCAATAGGACTTCCCTTGAGGATCTCATCAGAGAACACCCAAGTACGAGGACAGGCATACGTCTTGTCTGTATGGTCAGGATTGAAGGTATATAGATTCCCTGGCTTGAACTGGATGTAGCTAGTGATCCGATGATCAATCTCATTGGACGTAGCCCATTCAATCCATTCCTTAGAATCAACTACCAGTTCCATGTGAACCAGTCGTGACTGAAGTGCTGTACTCATAGGCTGAACGATTGCACCATCTGTCTCAAGATTACCTGCTGCACAGATAGCTACATTCTTATGGAGCTTATGCACACCTACCATGCGATCCAGTACCAGCTTGTAAGCTGCTGCCTGTACCGCTGCACTGGCTGCATTCATCTCATCCAAGAACAACAACCAACCACTATAGCCAGCAGGAATAGGCTCACCTTCAATGGGGAATGTTTCCATAGGTACATAGCCAGCTTTGTTACCTACGATGTTGGGGAAACCTAGTAGATCTGTTGGATCACATTGGCTTAGTCGAAGGTCAATAACCTTCAGTCGGTATTCCTTGGCAATCTGATGAACGATCATTGATTTACCAATGCCAGGACTACCAATAATCATTGGTACGAGCTTGGCAATAATAAACTTAGTAATCATTGAGATTGCTTGTGAGATCTTCACTTGCATTAGATTTCTCCAGTAGAGCTAATCAACTTCATAGTTTTAATGTATTTATCAACATGAGTTGAGTTAGATATTTCATTAATAATTAAGGTAGCATCCGCATCAGCACGTTTCCTTACAGCTTCACGTACTTGACGTAACAAATGGTCTTCATATTCGTGATTAGCTGCCTTAAGTAATCTATTTTTGGTTTTAGTATCCAAAGTAGGCATAGCTACTTGTGCAAGCCACTCTTTGACTGCTAGTTCATTAGCTGAACGAATGAAGTCGCCAGCAGCAGAGTTACCACTTCGACCATTACAGTGGTCTAGTTCGTAACCGCTATCCCATCTGTTATTGAAACCTAATAGTTTCATTACAACCTCTTCACTAGATTTATTAAGCATCTTAGTGACTGAATGTTTGATGGTATCTGCAGTGTTCTTAATTTTCCATTCAGATACTGCTGCTGCAATGGCAGGCAATAATTCATCAACTGGGTTGATTGGAAGTTCCTGTTCCATTACTACTCCTTAATATCTTTAAGTACTGTGTTTTGAAAGATCATAAGAATGGCAAACAACTCATTCTTGTTATTGATAGGCAACTTGGACTCAGCCATATCAATTACCTCTTGAATACTGTTCATCGTGGGATAGAGACTCATAATCTCTGCACGGAGTTTTGATTTAGTCATTAGCTTCATCCAGTACTCGTTTAATAGTGCGACGAGATACCTTAAACATCTCTGCTAGTTGCGTGATGATGTATAGCTTGTTGTGATAGAAGTATTTAATGTACTTCTGTTCATGTTTAGTTAGGCAACGAATAGCCATTATTAAGCTCCTAAAATTAGCAGTTACTATATAGGCTCTATATAGTAGGTTTCTGCTGTTTTGGTTAAGTTAGTATATCGGTAGGTGTTTTAAGAGAAGTATTGAGATACTTCTAAGAAGTTCTATGAAGTCATTAAAAACTTCTCAATACTTCTATTTGACTGTCTGAATCTCTAATACAAAAAATAAGGGAACCACTCAATTAAGAGTGATTCCCTTGTTAACACTTCATACTTCACAGAAGCGTCCGAGAGGACGCCTGTATCAATTAACTTAGTGCGTAGTTACTACCTCTAATAAGATCACCAAGGTTATTACTGAGTTTAGGATAAGTACCTTTAGCACCATGTATCTGGCTCAATAGATCTACCAATATGTTGCTCTCAGCTAGTTCAGCAAAGATATTGATGTACTGTTGACGAAGGTAATTCATATTGTTGGGATGGCACTTAAATTCGTCATGGATAGTGACTACTTCAAATGGCTCATACTCCAACATGCCTTCTGCAATCGCCATCAGAGCCTCTATATGAGCATTACTGAGGTATTGGGTCTGATGACCATCTACGATGCAGCCAAGAGCCACTACGTCAGCCATACCACTACGTTCATACTGATCGATGTAGTATTTCAGCTTACCTGTAGCACCTTCACATTGACTGGTATAGCCATCAATACGTAAGCCTTGTTCTGACAACAATGCATCAACAGCTTGAATGACATAACGCCTATCGTAGTTACAGCGACGATGAATACAACGAAGCACGTAAGCATCAATGCTATGAATCACATTGGCTGCATTACTCAGGCCAGTCTTACTGCCTTTGTTCTCGTAGTACACATACGTAAAGGTGGCATGATCTAGTTCATCAACCTCAATACGAGGTGAATTACCATTCTTGTCCTTCACTTCATTCATCACCTTAACCTTGGCATCGTAACCATCAGGTAGTTTCCACTCATGGCTCAATGCATAGGGTTGCCATGAAGCCAATAGATCCTGCAACAGTTCCCATGCACCTGGAGCTACCTTAAAGGCTGCTTCATAGAAGGCATCTAGCTCTGGTGTATCTTCACCAAATACCTCAATCGGAGCCTTCTTAGAACCGTAGTAACACTTCATCAGAGCTGACTTGGCATCAGATCTAGATACAGTGAATGACTTACCCAGTACTTCCTGCATTAGCTTGGTGGTTTGGGTGTACGCATCTGCACGTACAGTAGGATCAACTAAGCCTGTAGCTGTAGCACCAGCCACACAGCCAGTGATAGCTGACATGACCTGAATACCAGAACAACAAGCATCAAAGCCAACAAGATGACCAGAAGGAATACCCTTCTGAGCTTTACGAATAGCTTGTACAGCCTTCATGTATAGCGGTTGAGTTTCTGCTGCAATAGCCAGATCCTCTAAATGATGGAGATTCAATTCAGCCCATGCAATTCGATCATTGAATAGCATCTTATCGTGACCAAACTGATTTGCTGCATCGATTAATAAGTACTGCCATCCAGTAAATGTTTGCATTTGGGACTCCTTAAGTTGGTATGTTTAATAAGATACAAAGCATCTTTAATTCTTTAGGTACATGCTTATCCTGTACTGGTCTTAAATAGTTTCTCTCATATCTACGACTCCATGATTTATATGGAACGGTATAGACATAAGCGTTTTCAGGAATATAAAAGTTAGCAGTATTACCAGAATAGATAAGTTGATTATCTTTAAATACATGGATCATATTGATATTCCCATTAGTAAACAGAGAGTCCTAATCTCTTTGGGAATATCGCAAAGGTTAATAGGTACTAAAGATACTTTCATCTTTAAATACCAATGACCAAACCCATAAGCGTAACAACCAACTGGGTATTGGAACCTTAATGTATTAAAGTCCTTTGCAGTATTGATTAACTGATTATTGTGGAATATATAAATCATGGTACACCTGTGATTAACTCTTCCTTGGATAACTCAATAGCAGCTTTCTTGAATGCAGTACCTTGCGTAGTGATGTGATAACCACTTGCATAGATACGCCCTCTCTTATCAACCTTATGGGTTAAATAGAATTTGTTATCTGCTTTAGCAATTAACAAATAGAAATCAATAGACTGCCTTTTAAAGTTATTCCATTGGTTCTTCTTATCATTGGTATCCAATTCAAATGTAGGTTGTTCTTCTACAGTAGATAAGAACTCTGTATCTAATCGTAGTTGTACCTTATTAACAAGGTTCAATACATCAATACAGATATCACCATCATGGTGATTACCACTACCTAATATCAATGAATCATTGTGAGTAAGATAACCAGAGCTATAGTTATTCAATAACTCTAGTGGTTCACATACCATTGGTGGTAGATACTGACTATTATCTATAAAGCTAATCAATTCATCACTCAATGGAATACGAGATACAACCATCAAGCTACTCATCTTGCTTGGTTTAACAATATCAAATGCATCAGTAAGACAGAGTACTGCGACTAACTCTGCTACTGTTTTAATAGCATCCAGCTTATCGTCAAACTTCAATCGGCCAGCTAACTGTGCAGTAATAGAAGTGAATAACTCTTCCTTCTGACAGTAAGCAATACCTGTGAATATCTCCATTACTAGAATGGGAATATCCAAGTTAGCCAATTGTTTAATGCGGTTATTCTTACTAGGGTATGAATATGTTTTACCCATGTATTCATTAATAAGATGTACTCCTGCATCAATCTTCTCCATCATTATTGGGTTTGATTTAATAGCAGTACGAATATAACCATCAATATGCTTACGGTTATATTGCTGCTCAATACATTCCTGCATATCAATGTTAGACATACTTATTCCCCGATGATTGTTAATACTGCACAGATTGCATTAAATGCTGCTGATGCTTCTTTATAGACAGCATCATCAAGAGTCATATCCATCGTATAAGCATGTTTCTCTTTTAGTGCATCGATGGCTTTATATTGATCAGGTGTTAATGGCATTATGAATCTCCAAATGAAAAGAGCCTTATTTCTAAGGCTCTATTAATAAGTAACTATATGTACTGGTTTATTAAGTGATCGCATATATTCAATCATATGCTTAGTGCCATTACTACCATTCCAGAATGCTAGTAAGCCATCGCTGAAATCACCCATTTGTTTATTACGTATAAAGCCTGCGCCTTTACCATACTGGTTCCAATCAGCAGGGAATGAGTATCTCTTTACGTTATGACTAACTGCAAATGAATATCCTAGTGAATCAGCACCTTTAGCACGACCACTAACTATAGATATATCTACATTTCTATATGTATTATTAGCTAAATACATAATGGCATTGGTAAGAGACTCCATATCATCGAAGTCTCTACCACCTGCAACTATTAGTTTGAATTCACTCATGCTAATAGTCCATCTGTACAACTGGTGATTTGAAAAGCCCAAGCTGCTGCTTTAGTTAATACATCACCGTGACAAGCTAATGGTGCACAGAAACATACTAGATCTTTATTATGTAACTCTAGTAATTCTGGAATAGTTACTGAACCATTCTCTATGCCAGCCCAGAGTAATGACTTATAAAGTCTAACTACTTCATCTCTGGTTCCATCAGGTCCAATTACAAATGGATTTCCCCATTTACTACCTCTACCAATATATACAGCACCTACTGGTATTCCATGTTTATGTTTGTTTAATACAGCCATGACACTCTCCTTGTATTAAGTCTAAAGACACCAATACATAAGCGGAGCGCATTACATATACTGAGTATTAACTGACTGTGTAGAAAAGAAAATACCGCCTATCCCAGTTAAGGGATAGACGGATATCTTTTAGAAGCCGACAGAATCAGCAGCAACTGGTTCAGAGTGTGCTTCTTTAAAGTCGATTTCAAGGACACTCATCAATGCTTTGATGGCTTCATCGCCACCAGATTTCAATCGTGCAATAACACCAGCTTGGTAAGACGCAGAGTTCTTAAGGGGAAGTGCACCCAATTTGGCACGTGTACCATCAGCACGTTTTACCCAAACGTTAACAAATGCGTCTGCTTTGGTGGTGGAAGAAGTAACGGTAGTGGTTTCTTTAGCGAAGGCCATGATGAATCTCCAGAGATAGGGATAGTGGCAGGATTTGCCATTCCACAAGCGAAGCGCAAAGGGATGACAGAAGTGCCGAAGAGGTGCTTTGGTTAAAAGCGTGTACGCCATGCCTTGTAAGTTACGTGTAAGGGACAGCACTATATAGGTGCATGTGCGTAAACCACATAGCACCAAGGGCATAGACCATATATTAGTAAAGTATGTAACTCCTTGTATGTGTGAAGTAATAGACAAAAAAATAACCCATACCAATATGGTATGAGTTAGATTTAGTTGATATACATCAAGAAAGATCTTCAACAACAACAGAGGTTTTACCCAAGCGACGAGCCTCTTCAATAGCTTCATTGACTGAGAATGACTCTCTTGGCTCAGCATAGTAGTGAGCCTTGGTAGAGGCACAGAAGTCTTTTACCTGCTGACAACTGATATCCCAGTTATCAGACAGGTTGAGATCACAAACGGATATGACGGTAATAGACATGCTGACTCTCCAAAAGAAATAGAGGCCATGAATCGGCCCCTATTAGTTATTTATAAGATTCAAACGAGATTGGTGTATAGGCATTCAATACATAATGCCCTTGGAATAAACGACACATATAACGTGTCTCTTCAATGAATATTACTGACATGGTTACACCCATTCAGCTTCAAACCAGATACCACATGCTTGGTATCCGAAATGATATTCACGACCATCAGGCATAGAGATGTAGCCACCTTTGTCGTCTTTGATGAAGCGTCCTCCTTGGAGGATTAATACAGAACGGACAGGCATGATTAATACTCCTTAGAGGTTAGGCCAAATACCAGAGTGGCAAGTGAACCAAATAGTGAAATAAAGGGAATGGTGAATACTTCTAGCTTGGAAGATAGAAGATGGTTATCAAAGAGATAAGCACCATAGAACATTGATAGAAGTCCTAATAGGCTAAGGACACCAGATAGGATTGCAAAGAATCTAGAGGACATGGGAATAGCTCCTTGAGAAATAGGATATCGGTTGAATATCGGTACGAAGATTGTTTAGGGATAAGGGAATAGGGTAGGAGTATTAGAATCTACATTCCAATAGTCTCTAACTATCTCTATATATATCCATTAAATAAGCGAAGCGCCTCTACTGAATATCTTCCTATTAATAAGGACTAACTCAGGGTGTTGTGTGTAGTGTGTAAGTTATTAGTGTGTAATGTTTTATACCTACCCCGAAGGGTAGGTAGGTATTACTAAGCTACTTTGGCAGCTTTGTTTTCAACAGCACGCAACTCAGCTTTGAGGATTGCTAGTTGTTGATTACGCTTGCTACGTGCTTCATCACTGAAGGCAGCAGCAGTTTCCTCACCCCAGATAGCGAGGTGATTGACAGCGTTTGCTGAGTGCTCAGCAGCAGTGAAGAGTACTGTTATTGCAGCGAACAGTTGACGAATGGCAGTACCAACAGATGTGAACATGATAGAACTCCTAGGTTATGGACGGATATCCAGCGCATAAGCGAAGCGCAAGGTTGATGAGGGTAGGTGGGTAGGAGAATGAATTAATTGAAGACATGGGGGGGGGATCTTTTGATTTTGATCCTTACCCTGTAAGTCCTACCTTCATACCCAGATTACAAAAATCTCAAAAATGCGAGCCTAAATAATAGGCAACATAATCCCGCTCTAAAATATTATTTTTTGATAATTTCTAGTAACCCTTTACTATATGTACCCTATACCCTAACTCTAGGAACATATATGTCTGTACTTACTATTGATCAGTTCAAGTTGGCTTTACCCGATAAGGTAAAGAAGTCTGTTAATCAGGAGTTGATTGATCAGATTAATACTACGTTGAGTGATCCAGAGTTGTATGAGTCTTACCGCGATAATCTGGTTAGTTATACGAAGGTAATGGCTGATGGTAAGTTCAAGGTAAGTAGTTACATTGATGCGGTTAAGTACATAAGCCATAAGCTGATGGGTTGTACTAACATTGATGCTTATACAAAGACATTCCCTGATAAGTATGCGAGATTTATTGCTCAGGGAGTTACGGCTAAAGATATTGCTAGTTATGTTACGGCCTATAATAAGTCTAAGCTGGTAAACTTAATCTTTGAACAGACGTTGATTCCTAGTTATGTATTGAACCAGGATCTGTATCAGAAGGCTTTGAATGTTCAGGCTGAGTTAATGACTACTGCTAATAGCGAGAAGGTACGCTGTGATGCTGCAAACTCGCTACTGACTCATTTAAAGATGCCAGAGACTCAGAAGGTTGAGATGTCTTTGGATATTAAAGAGGATGGAAGTATTGCTGCGTTGAGAGCTACTACGATGGAGTTGGCGCGGCAACAAAGGTTAATGGTAGAGAGTGGTGCAATGAATGCTCAAGAGATTGCACACGGTAAGCTGGTTATTGATGCTGAATTTGTGGAGGTGGTTTGATGGCTAGTTCTTTGATTAATACTACTGGTTCGGGTTGTATTGCTCCCCGCATTGTTGATAAAGATGCTGTTGGTTACAGAATTGCACAGTATCCAGATGGTAATCGTGTGCTACAGGGTAGCTATCAATGGAGCCAAGGACATAAGTGGGGGCATGAATGGAAAGATCTTCCTCTGGTTTTAGTTGATGAGAAAGGCCAGGAACTCTAATGTCCCTATTTGAAGATGCACTAAAGGCAGAAGGTATTACTGGTACTTTGGCTGATGTGGCACGTAGTATTTATCAGCAAGAAAGTGGTAGTGGTAAGAACACTAAAACCAGTAATGCTGGCGCTGCAGGTGGGATGCAGATCATTCCCAGTACCTTCAATAGCGTGGCTGATAAAGGATGGGATATTAATGATCCTAGTCACAATGCCAGGGCTGGTATTCGCTATGTAAGTCAGATGTTTAAGCAGGCTGGTGGTGATCCTGCACTGACTGCTGCTGGCTACTATGGTGGTCCGGGTGGCTTGGAGAAAGCTAGGAAGGGTGTAGCTGTATCTGATCCTAGAAATCCCCATGCGCCTACTACACTTCAGTATGGTCAACAGGTAGCTGCACGGCTTGGTAAGTCTCCTGTAGCTCCAGTACAGGTAGTTCAGGCTCCTATTCAAGCTCAGGCTTCACCAGTTGTACCGGAGGTACAAGCTGTAGCTCAACTACAGTCAACTCCAGTAGAAAAACCCTTTCAAATGCCTGAAGCTGATTTAGTAGATCCACGTTTACAGGCACAGCAAGTTCAAGTTCAGCCTGTAGAAGATCCAATGCAGGGTATGCAGCAGTACATGCCTAGACCTATGCAGTTGGCTGACTTCAACTTTGGTAATCAGCATCAACCTCAGACTGTTCAACCTAACTTCAAAGCCTTTGGTAAGTGGATTGGTAGAGCGTAATGGAGGATATCAAGCCTCCGATGAAGGTAGAGGACTACCTTGATGCGACTAACTACACAGTTGATCCTAACTATGTGCCTAGTGACTTCGCTTTAGAGTTCATTACCTTTATCAAGCTGGTGAATGGTACTGAAGGAGAAGAACATAAGACTCCTTTGGTTCATTACTTCATGTTGGATACGATTACCAACAGAGGTAAAAGGGTAATTAACCTGTGTCATCGAGGTATTGCCAAGACTACGGTGATGGGTGAGTACCTTTTCCTGTATATCGCTACCTATGGTGAGATTCCTGGCTTCGGTAGGATTGACTTGGCTCTGTATGTTTCTGACTCTATTGAGAATGGTGTCAAAAACATGCGGAAGAACTTGGAATTCCGTTGGGACAACTCAGATTTCCTGAAACAGTACGTTCCTAGTGTCAGATTTACGGATATTCGATGGGAATTTATCAATATTGACGGGAAGATCTTCATTGTTAAAGGATATGGCGCTAAGACGGGTGTTCGAGGAGCCAAGGAGATGGGTAAGCGCCCTCAATTGGCTGTACTGGATGACTTGATAAGCGATGAAGATGCGCGTTCAGCTACGGTGATCTCTGCAGTCGAGGATACGGTCTATAAGGCAGTGAACTATGCCTTGCATCCCACCAAGAACATGATCATCTGGAGTGGTACGCCATTTAATGCCAAAGATCCTTTGTACAAGGCAGTGGAGTCTGGTGCTTGGGCGGTCAATGTGTTCCCTGTATGTGAGCAATTCCCCTGTACCAGAGAAGAATTCAAGGGTAGCTGGCCTGATCGCTTTACTTACGAGTATGTAAGGGAGCAATACGATACCGCTGTGAAGCTAGGGAAGGTGGAAACCTTTAACCAGGAATTGATGCTGCGAATCATGTCTGAAGAAGACAGGATGATTCAGGATAGTGACATTGGCTGGTACAAGCTGGATTCGGTAGTAAAGAACAAGAACCGATTTAACTTCTATATCACGACTGACTTTGCCACCAGTGAGAAGCAGAAGGCCGACTTCTCGGTAATCAGTGTCTGGGCTTACAACAATGTAGGTGACTGGCTCTGGGTTGATGGTATCTGCAAGCGTCAGTTGATGGATAAGAATGTGGATGACTTGTTCAAGCTGGCTCAGATGTATAAGCCTCAGTCTGTAGGGGTTGAGGTAACAGGTCAGCAGGGTGGTTTCATTCAATGGATTCAAGGTCAGATGTTGGAAAGAAATATCTACTTTCCGCTGGCTTCAGAAGGTAATGAAATGCGTCCAGGTATTCGTCCTAATACTAATAAACTGGTTCGATTTAATACTGTGGTTCCTTGGTTCAAAGCTAGAAAGATGTTCTTTCCTTCTGAGAGAAAACTGGAACCACCCATGCAGGAATGTATGAATGAATTGGGATTGGCTTCTGTATCTGGTTTTAGAAGCAAACACGATGACTTTATTGATACGATATCCATGTTATCTTCACTTAATCCTTGGAAGCCGTCAGAAGAAGCAGAGATGATTAAGTCATCCAAGGGAGATGATATGTGGGATATTGATATGGATGATGGTCCTGCTGATCGAATGGCTTCTTATATTGTTTGAGGAATAGGTATGAAACTAATTGAAATCTTTAATCACCTTACTTACGGTGAGCTTTCCCAGTTGAACATTGGGGGTAGTGATGTAGGTGAGATCAGTGAGGCTAACTATCCTCGTGTTGTCTCTCACGTTAATCTTGGTTTGACTGCACTTTATAAACGCTTTCCACTGAAGCAGAATAGGGTAACTATTGAATTAGTTAATGGAATCTTTACCTATACGCTGACTGCTGGAGACATTCATAAAGTAGAGGCTGTATATACAGAGGGTGGGTGGGAACTCGGTCTAAATGATGAAGCGGATATCCATGCCATTTCAACGCCTAGTGCTACCGTGCTTCGAGTCCCACCCGTGATCGTACTTAAAGCGTTGGATCTTGATCCTAAGTTGATTACTTCTACGCTTGAAGTTGTTTATCGTGCGAACCATCCTGTGATCAATCCTGAACTGGGTACGTTTGATCCCTATACCTATGATATCGAGTTGCCTTACAGCCATCTAGAACCATTACTCTATTATGTGGCTAGTCGGGTTAATAATCCGATTGGTATGGTCAATGAGTTCAATGCTGGTAATAACTATGCTGCTAAGTATGAGCAGGCATGTCAGTTGTTAGAGGTAAAGAATCTGAATGTAGATCAAGGCAGTCAGACAGATAAATTGCACAAAAAAGGTTTTGTTTAGTAGTAGTATTCGTTTTGTTGTTTTTCCCATAACCCGACAAGGAATTTATTATGGCTACCAAAGGTAAAGGCAAAGGCGGCGGCAAGAAGTGTTAATTGCCGTACTCTAGATAAAAGAAAGGCTCCAATCGGAGCCTTTTTCTTTTATTACATTCCAGATGAACCAAAGCCACCTGAACCACGTTCAGTATTATCTAGATCAGTGGCTAGTTCTAGTGCTACGTTAGCAACTGGAACAATAAGGAACTGGAGTACACGATCTCCTGCTTCCCAACTAAATAGATTGCCACTCTTAGTACGGAGTGCAGCTTTCCATTCACCACGGTAATCAGAATCGATTACACCGCAGGTATTGTTTAGTTCTACGCCGTATTTAGCACCAGATCCGGAACGCGGGAAGATAAGTGCTACATGGCCTGCAGGAACTTCAGCAGCAAAGCCTAAGCCAACCATATTAGGGAATTGACCTATTACATTCCCCGGTACTGTCATGTGAATATCAAAAGCACCTGCACCTTTAGTGCTTTTAATAGGCATAATGAAGTTATGGTGCATTGGTTTAATACGCATTTGTGTATTTCCTTTATAGTATGTGGTTTAAAATTAAGTATTCTGTAAACAGAGGTATATTAAATGGAATCTAACACTGAAGTTGCAGCAATTAAACAGAAGCCATTAACTAATTGGGCTAATGCTCCTACATTGAAAGATCTGAAGGGGGATTTGCTTGATGCAACTTCGGCACATGATTCCCAGAAGTCACTTATTAGTGCGTGGCTAGATAATCTGCATGTTAGAAACGCTGCAAAGATAGATACCCCTAAAGGTAACTCCAAGATTGTTCCTAAGTTAATCAGGAAACAAGCTGAGTGGCGTTATCCAGCATTGAGTGATCCGTTCCTAAGTACTGAGGATGTATATAACGTCCGTCCGGTAACTTGGGAAGATAGGGATAGTGCTCGACAGAATGAACAGGTATTGAATTACCAGTTCAACTGCAAGATTGATAAGGTTGCTTTTATTGATGAGTATGTTCGCGCTGCAGTTGATGAAGGTACAGTAATTGTCAGGATGGGATGGGAGTTTGAAGAAGAGGAATATGAGGCTGATGTTCCTACGGTAGAGTTCCGAGTTAATCCAGAACTACAACCGATGATTGAACACCTGGAACAGCTTAAGGCTGAGTCTCCTAGCCAGTACGCTACGGATGTACCAGATGAGATGAAGCAGGCTCACGATATGAGCCTAGAGAATGGTGTGCCTATTGAGGCTGTGATTACAGGCCAGCACAAGGAAACCAAGATTCGTACCCTAGCGAATCATCCTACGGTTGAGGTATGTGACTACCGTAATGTGATCATTGATCCTTCCTGTTTTGGGAATATCAAGAAAGCCAAGTTTGCTATCTATTCTTTTGAATCCTCAATGTCGGATTTGCAGAAGGATAAGAAGTACAAGAATCTGGATCAGATTAATGTGGAAGGTAACTCTATTCTGGGTACGCCAGATCATACGAGTGAAAACACAACCCAGAACTTCAATTTTGCTGATAAAGCACGGAAGAAGGTCGTTGTCTTTGAGTATTGGGGTTACTGGGATATCGATGGCAAGGGTTTGGTTAAGCCATTCGTTGCAGCATGGGTAGGTGACACGCTTATCCGTATGGAAGAGAACCCATTCCCAGATAAAGCAATTCCCTTTGTATTCGTCCAGTATCTACCCGTCCGTAAGAGTGCCTATGGTGAGCCAGATGGTGCGCTGTTGGAAGATAACCAGAAGGTTGTAGGTGCAGTCACACGAGGCATGATTGACCTTATGGGTAAGTCTGCTAACGGTCAGACAGGTATCCGTAAAGATATGCTGGATACGACCAATCGCAGGAAGTTCGATAAGGGTCAGGATTACGAGTTCAATTCAAACTGTGATCCACGAGTCGGTGTGCACATGCACCAGTTCCCAGAGATCCCGCAATCAGCACAGTTCATGCTCCAGCTTCAGAATATGGAGGCTGAATCCTTAACTGGTGTTAAGTCCTTCAGTCAGGGAGTAAGCGGCCAATCGCTAGGCGCGGTAGCCGCAGGCGTTCGCGGCGCGTTGGACGCAGCATCTAAACGTGAGCTAGGTATTCTCCGTCGCCTTAGTAACGGCATGATTCAAATTGGTCGCAAGATTATTAGTATGAATTCAGAGTTTCTATCTCCAGAAGAAACTATCCGAATTACTAATAATGAATTCGTTAAGATTCGTCGTGATGATCTGGCTGGTGAGTTTGATTTATCGTTATCTATCTCTACTGCAGAGGAAGATGATAATAAAGCCAAAGAACTAGCCTTTATGTTGCAGACGATGGGTAATAACATGGACCCAGATTTATCTAAGATGATTCTGTCTGATATTGCTAGGCTTCGTAAGATGCCAGATCTGGCTAAGAAGATAGAAAGCTACACACCACAACCAGATCCTATGCAGCAGAAGATGCAACAGCTTCAGATGCAGTTACTAGAAGCTCAGATTGCTAGTGAGAATGCTAAAGCTGAATCTCTAATGGCTAATGCTGGTTTAGGTATGGCTAAAGCAAATACAGAGCAAGTTAAACAAGGTCATATTAAGTCTGATACTGATTTGAAGAACCTAAACTTCGTAGAACAGGAGTCTGGTGTTATTCAAGAACGTGATTTGCAGAAAGCTGGAGAGCAAGCACGTAGTCAGGGTCAATTAAAGTTAATAGACCATCAAATGCGTCGTGAAGAGATGGATCACGATCTAAAGAAAGAAAATATTAAAGCAAAAAATAAATAATATGTTTATAGTAGCGGGGAATTAAGTTTTATCCCCCTTCTATTAACTTTTGAGCACTGGTAGATACTATGTACGATACTGAACTGCAGCAATTGGAACAAAACATTAAACAAGCACGCAAGATCGCTGATCTAGGTGAATCTCTTGAACGTCTATATGTTAATCGTGACTTCAAGAAGGTTGTTAGCGAAGGCTACTTTGAACAAGAAGCAGTTCGTCTGGTTCATTTGAAAGCTGATGCCAATATGCAATCTGATGAGATGCAGAAATCTATTCTGTCTCAGATTGATGCTATTGGTTCCTTGAGTTCTTACTTTAATACTTTGCGTATTCGTTCAACGATGGCAAGTAATGCTATTGCTAATGATGAGAATACCCGTGAAGAATTGCTGGCAGAGAGTATTCAATAATGTCTATCGAAGATAAAGACTTTCTAAATATGTCTGACGAAGAGATGAGTAATCTCGCTGCGCCAGAAAATGAAGCACCTGTAGCTGAAGCAGAACCAGTGGAACAAGATACTGAGGCTGAGCCAGTTGCAGAAACTGTTGAAGATGTTCAACAGGAAGAAGTAGCAGAGGATGATTCAGAAGCGGATACGGACGAGGGTAATGAAGAAAGTAACCCAGATCCCAAGGCTTCTGAATCTGAGGCTGCTCCTGAAGAGAAGGTTGAAGCTAAGCCTGAAGATAAGGACGACACCGATTACAAAGCAATGATGGATAAGATCCTTACGCCATTTAAGGCTAATGGTCGGGACATCGCTGTTAAGAGTGTAGATGACGCAATTTCCCTGATGCAGATGGGTGCGAACTACAACAAGAAAATGGCTGCACTTAAGCCGAATTTGAAATTGATGAAGCTGTTGGAAAACAACGGTCTTTTGTCTGAAGAGAAAATTGGCTTTTTGATTGATTTGGAGAAACGCAATCCAGATGCAATCAACAAGTTAGTTAAGGACAGTGGTTTAGATCCTCTGGAACTAGACACTAACAAAGCAAGTGAATACAAACCAAGCACGTATAAGGTTGATGATCGTGAGATGGAACTGGATGCAGTCCTTGATGAACTTCAAGGTACTCCTACCTATAGCCAAACCCTCAATATCGTTAGCAATGTATGGGATGGTGCAAGTAAACAAGTAATCGCAGACTCTCCGCAACTCCTAAAAGTAATCAATAGCCATGTCGAAACCGGCATCTATGAGCTTATTAGTAAAGAAATCGAGAGCGAGCGCATGTTTGGACGCTTGGATGGTTTGTCTGACATTGAAGCCTATCGGCAAGTTGGTGATGCGATTCAGGCTCGTGGTGGTTTCAATCATTTGGGTAAGCCAAATGAAACTCCAGCCCCGAAGCAGGTAATCGTACCTCCGAAACCAAAACAGGTAGATGACGACAAACTCCGTGAGAAAAAACGAGCCGCTGGCTCTACTAAGCCTGCTGGCTCTAATCAGGTTAATCAGGAATATAACCCCCTGAATATGTCTGATGAAGCATTCAGCAAACTTATTGACGATAAATATCTTTAACTTTTAAGGAATCAAAATCATGGCTTTTACTGGTCAATCATACAAAGATCCTGCTGGCGGTACTCAGTCTACCGCTGGTAATCAGATGAACACTCAGTACTATGAGAAGCAAGCTCTCATTCAACTGAAAAAGGAACAATACTTCAGCCAATTGGCTGATGTGAAATCCATGCCTAAGAACATGGGTAAGAAGATCAAACAGTATCTGTATCTACCGATGCTTGATGATCTGAACGTCAATGATCAAGGTATTGACGCTGCTGGTGCTGCTCAAGTTACTACGGAACAGTTGGTTACGTTCCCGTCTGCATCCAACCTTACCGCTCCTCAGATCGCTCTGGGTTACGTTACCTTTGTCTCTATTGCTGATGCGTCGGCTGTTGCAGCTACTGCAACTATCAATGCCAACATCAATACCTACAATGAGTCGACTGGTGCAAAGACCGCTGAAACCGTTGCTGTTGTTGGTGCTGCTGGTTCAGCCGGTGGTGCATTTACTCAGGTTTACCTGAAGAAGCTGTCGGTTCGTTATCTGACCACCACCCAGTCCAATGCTGTTGTTGCATTGAATGCTGGTGTAACCGTTAAGCCTGCTTACGGTAACTTGTATGGTTCGTCTAAGGATATCGGCGCGATCAGTGGCAAGCTGCCTGCTCTCTCTGAGTCTGGTGGTCGTGTTAACCGTGTTGGCTTCAAGCGTAAGGAAATTGAAGGTTCGCTTGAGAAGTTCGGTTTCTTTGACGAATACACCCAAGAGTCCATCGACTTCGATTCTGATGCTGAACTGATGACCCACGTTCACCGTGAGATGTTGAATGGTGCTAACGAGATTACCGAAGATGCACTTCAGATCGATCTGTTGACTGCTGCTGGTACGGTTCGTTATCCGGGTGCTGCTACCAATAACCTCGCAATGGGTTCTGGTACGGCTGCTAATTCGCTGGTTGGTTACGGTGACATCATGCGTCTGTCCATCGACCTTGATAATGCTCGTTGTCCGAAGTCCACCACCGTTATCACTGGTACGCGCATGGTTGATACCCGTGTTATCCCGGCTGGTCGTGTGATGTACATCGGTTCTGAGCTTCTGCCTACCGTTAAGGCCATGAAGGATCTGCATAACAACCCTGCTTTCATCTCGGTTGAAAAGTATGCTGCTGGTGGCAATACCGTTACGGGTGAAGTCGGTGCAATCGATAACTTCCGTCTGGTTGTTGTTCCTGAGATGCTTAAGTGGGCTGGTGCTGGTGCTCCGTTGGGTGGTGCTACTACCTACTACGGTACGAATGATCGCTTCGATGTGTTCCCGATGCTGGTTGTTGGTGATGGTTCTTTCACCACCATTGGCTTCCAGACTGATGGCAAGTCCGTCAAGTTTGTGATCACCCACAAGAAGCCAGGTCGTGAAACCGCTGATCGCAATGATCCGTATGGTGAGACTGGCTTCATGTCGATCAAGTGGTACTACGGCTTCATGGCTCTCCGTCCTGAGCGCCTTGGCCTGATCAAGTCCATCGCTACCCTGTAATAAATAGTATCGAGTAACCAAAGGAGAGGGGAATCCCTCTCTCCTTTTTCTCATTATTGGAGTTCCAAATGTCTATTGATGCAAACGAAGATGTCATTGATGCACCTGATGAATTGACGAGTCTTAAGGCTCGTGCTGATCTGATGGGAGTCTCATACCACCCTTCTATTAGTGTTGCTAAGTTGCGTGACAAAGTTGCTGGTGCAATTGCCGGTGTTAAAGATGAACCAGAACTGGCTGTGATGGCTCCTGCTGTTGAGTCCGAAGCAGTAAAGAATAGTCGCCTGCGTAATGATGCGCTTGAGCTGGTTCGTATTCGTGTCTCTTGTATGAACCCGAACAAGTCTGAATGGGAAGGCGAAATCTTCTCAGTAGGTAATGGCTTGATTGGTACGCAGAAGAAGTTTGTACCCTTCAACAATGAAGAAGGTTGGCATGTACCCCGCTGTATCTACGACATGATTGTTAGTCGTGAATGCCAGATCTTTGTATCTAAGAAGGATGAGCGTGGTAATACCGTGCGTAAGAGCAAGATCATTAAAGAGTTTGCGGTAGAGGTGATGCCTAACCTGACTGCTGATGAAATGTCTGAGTTGGCTCGTCGTCAAGCGATGGCTAAGTCAATCGACTAATTAACAGAACCTGGATATACCAATGGCTGACACTATTATTGTTGAAGATCTGACTGAAGCTACCCTAGAAGGAAACGGGATATTCGATGTATTGATGCGTGCAAACAAGGCACACCTTGATGCTGAATATACGAAGAATCGAATCAAGGGTACTGAGTATTCAACGGTATATCTAGGTTCACTAGAACCAATCCTACGTGCTTCTCTTGAGTTTCTGTTGCAACGCAATAAGGCTGCTGCTGAAGCCAGATTGATTGAACAACAGATTCTCGTTGCTAAAGCGGAAATAGATAAAGTTAAAGCACAAACAGAGTTAGTTAAACAACAAACTGATAATGCAGTTATTGAAGCTACCGTACTACTGGCTCAAGAATGTAAGCTCCGTGCTGAATACGATGTGTTGTTGCTCCAGAAAGCCAAGGTATCTGCTGAGACTGGTTTGTTGGTTCAGAAGGTAGTCACTGAGCAAGCACAAGTTACCGAGATGGGTGTTGATGCTAATAGTGTCATTGGTAAGCAGAAGGCTTTGTATGGTGCTCAGACTGATGGCTTTAAGCGTGATGCAGAGCAGAAGGCAGCAACCATCATGGTGGGTACTTGGAATGCTCGTCGTATGACTGACGAAGGTACGATTGCTGATGGAACCAATAGGCTTGGTGACGTAGATCTTGGTCGAACAATTACCAAGTTGCTTAATGGTATCGGTGCTTAACGCAAGCCAACAAAACAAAGGGGAGCGTAATGCTCCCCATTTTTATTAGAAGGGTTAATAGGTAATGGGACTCTTCAGTTCAAAAAAAGTTAGAACAGTAACTGTGAGTTCAGTAGCCAATCGGGTTATTGAAGACAGACTCGTTCCCAATTCCCTAAAGACCGGATTTACCAAAGGCATTCTCAAAGGTGATCAACTTATTGAGTATGTCATGGAAGAGTTGGTTGATAGTGTAGGTATGAAGGCTGAACGTATGTATACGTTTGGCAAAAAGAGCTACTTAAATGGTTTGCCTAGTAGTGCTATTCGTACTACTACAGAAGGCGTCAGCCTTGTAAAAGCTGCTATTGAATCTACGGTTGGATATTCAATTGATATTGAATACTATAAGTATGCTCCGTTAAACAACATTCACTATGGTTGGGGGGTGCTTGTAGAGGACTATGGATACAACAAAGTTAGTAATACTTTAGATGTGTTGTCTGCTCAGATAGGTAAAACAGTTTACCTAGACAACATGATAATGGTCATCCCCGTAGAGAGTTTAACTTCGGTTGATACCATATCGTTAAACCAGTGGGGTACGCCTCCTAATGCAGGACTGACACCAGTACGTACTGTTACGACCAATGTTCCCTATACGCCTTACATGGTTAGTCCTGTAGCTACCTATGATTTCTTAAGTGTTACGTATGTTTGGCTGGATGATAAAAGTGTATTAAACAAAGGTGAGTTAACCATTCCAGTCATTGCAACAGATGATGATCACTTCTACTTTCAAGTTAAATACGGTGTAAAAGGAAGTGTTCCTAATAAGTACTGGACGTATAGAGATGGTTCTAATATCTATCCAGAAGTAGATGACATTTTTCATAGTAGTGAGCCTACTATTGGTAGCTTTTTTCCTTGGGGGTACGTCAGATTTAATGGGCGTGCGATCAATGATCCATCTACCAGAGAGTACAAAGATAATAAGAAACTTCTTAGTTATCTTGGGTTGAATTATGAAGATCTAACTTATGCGATTTCTGAAAACCCAGATAAAGATTCTATTGAACAAGCTATGGTTATCATGGCTATCCCCCCTAGTACGAGTAATGAAATAGAGAAGCGATATCTATTTGATTTTTTCAAGCGACTACATACGAGTGTAGGGGAACTGGCGATAGGCAATGAAGTTGCTTGGACAGTTCAAGATAGTAAGTTTCAGATGGCATTAAGGGTTAAAGGACTTAAGAGATCCTTCTTGGCTGGTTCAGTTGGTACAAAAGGTACATACACCGCAGGATCTGGTGCGCTTGGTTCTACGATTACTGTCCCTGGATATCCTGATGCGGAAGGTAACGCGACTTCTGTTGAACAGGCTGTCAGTAGTCCTTATCATTTCTACCGCAGACAAGTTACTTCAAGAGTTTATGAAGAGATACAGGTATATGGTTTAGAGCAGACTCTGTATGTCTATGAGGGACACTCAACATCAAACATCTTGTTAATCCCAATAGACCATTCGATATCAGATGAGTATTCAATAGCTGAAAGAGAAGAGTTATATGCTCGGTCTATTCACTATCTGTTTAATACTAAAACTGTTACTGAATATTCGATTAAGTGGTATCAACAAAGTTGGTTCAAGATAGTAATGATCATCATTGCTATTGTTGTTACTATTTTTTATGACTGGAGCGGTTCTGCTTTAAGTGCTGCATTGATGTTAGGTGAGTATGCTTTAGCAGCGGAGATATTATTACTCATAGTTTTAGAAGCAGTAGTAATGTCCATTGTTATTAATGCTGCAATGAAGTTATTTGTTAAGTTAGTAGGTCCAGAAGTAGCAATGGTCTTTGCCATTGTTGCAATGGTCTACGGTGGGTATACCGCTATTGATGCAGGGAGTATTGCTGGCGCTCCTTGGGCGCAAGAGTTATTAAGTCTTGGTTCAAATCTTGCTAAGCTATCTTCTGAAACACAGCTTGCTAATTCATTAGCAGGTATCAGTAAAGAGGCTGATATCTTTAGTTTGGAAATGAATGAGAAATGGACTTTCCTTAAAGCCAAAGAAAAAGAATTACTTGAAGAAGATAACTTCCTCTCTACCTTGAATATTCCTGGTGAAGATCCCAGTACCTTCTTCTATAGAACAACTCATGCAGGAAACATTGGTATTGTTTCATTGGATGCTATACACGTATTTGCAGATGAAGCACTTAGGCTCCCTGAATTCAAAGATAGTGTCAGTATGTTTAACACACCTAGTATGAGTTAAACTATATTTATTAATTGGTTAATAAAGGAAAACATCATGGGTGAAGATAACCTATTCAGTCTATCTAGCTATAACGCCAACAATGGGTTATCTAATCAAAGCATGGGTCCAAACTACATGCAGAACTTTGGACAATATGGTGCATCAGCGTCTATACCTACTGATTCATTCGGTATGTCCATGCCAGCGATGGATATGAACACAGCTTATGCTCCTGCAGCCAGTGGTGGTGGCTTTATGGGTGGAATGCTAGGCTCCACTGCTGCTGATGGTACTAAGACTGCTGGTTGGGGTGGTATGGCTCTGGGTGCAGTCCAAGGTCTTGGCAATATGTACATGGGTATGAAGCAGTTCGGTCTAGCCAAGAAGCAGCTACAGCAAGGTAAAGACCAGTTCAACATGAACTACGCGGCACAACGTACCAATACCAATAATGCGATTAATGATCGTAATGTTGCTAGAACGGCTTCACGACAAGGTGCTTCTAGTCCTTACAAACCTCTGGAATTGGTGGCTTAATCATGGCAGCTATTACTTGGCAAAATGTGAATGCTCCTGCTGGTGTGGGGGCTGAAGCAGGTAGGGGTATGTATCTGGGTCAGATGGGTATCAATCAAGGTTTTGATAATCTAGCCAAGATTCTTCAAGACCGAGAGAAGTTGGATAGTGCCAACTGGAATCAGGTTAAAACCAACAATACCAATGCCTACTTAAATGAGCTTAGTACTGCTCGTACTCCTGAAGAGTTGGCAGCTAAGCAATCTATCTTGGCTGGTATGCAACAGAATGCAGGTGCTCAGATTGACGCTACCAGTATTCGTGCAGCTAATGATGGTCGTGGGGCTATCCTCCAGAATCGTCTGATGGCTGAGAATGCGTATAAAGATTCCATTACGAACTCAGCTAACAAGCCAATCAAAGAGCAAGCAGCAGCCCTATTTGCTGCAGGTGATGTGAAAGGTGGTAACGCGCTTCTTGCTACTCATCCAGAGATTACAGATACCGCTGCATTGATCACTGCTGGTTTTGCAGGCCAGAAGTCCCTTGATGCTCGCACTTTGGATGATGCACTTAGACCTGGAGCTGTAACCAATGCGTTGGCTAAACAGGGTAATGAAACTGTTCAGTTGAATGATGCAACACGAGTAGCTACCGAAGCAGCAACACAACGCAGACTGGATACAGTACTTTCTCGTGCTGCCAGTGAGCACATGATTACCAAAGAGCAGGAAGGTAAGTCATACGGTAAGTTAGCTGAACTCAACGGTATTCCTGTTGATCGTTATGGTGCACCTACAGGTAGTCTGACAAAAGATCAGTTGTTTAAGATGGATCACTTGGCTTCATCGAATGGTTTGAGGCCTTATACCTCGTATATGAATAACGATACTCAGGCTGCTGATTCTCTTTTAGCTACGGTACAAAACTCCAAAGAATTTACACCTGAGTTTATTCAGAAGAATAGAGAGACTATTCGTAAATCCTTGGATACTACTGGCTATAACGGTAAGGTTGGCGATACCAAAGCAGCTACTGCAGCCGCAAATGCAGAGGAAGCAGTTGTGATGAAAGAGCGTGAAGGGAACACTTGGTATGCTCCGGGCAGTCCTACTGCGAATACTCATTATGAAGATATTGCCAAGATGGTTCCTGATCTTGTTGCTGAACCAGAAGATCGCCGTCATGTATTCCGTATGCTGAATACTATGGCTACGAAAGGTATTAAAACAGGGGATGGTTCTTATGTTGTTCCCTCTAAAAATGACATGATTTCTGCACTTCGTTCATCTAAAGAAGGTGTTTTCTTTGATCACGCTAGAGCCACGAATACTATCGATATTCTGAAGAAGCGCCTTAATTCTGAGACTGGTTCAAATATTCTTGCTGATGCAGAAGAGTTAAAGGTATATAACCGAAGGGAAGAGAAGAAGAAAATACTTAATTCTAAATAAGAGCAAATAAGCGATAATCTAGGGAAGGGTAATACCTTCCCTATTTTTATTTGTATCGCTGATTATTTAGAGAGATATTTATGGCTGATTACCGAGATTATTTCAATACCCGCTTAACGCAGGAAATGGAAAGTAACCATGAAATTGGTATCTCCACTAAATACGATGATTTACAAAAAGCAAGCCAAGAGAAAGTAGTATTACTAAGAGAACATGCTGCACGCCAAGCTATTATTGAAAAGGCACAAGAAGGTACTTGGGCTAGTAAAGCTGGTTTTGCTGATGACTCTCTTACCTACTCAGCTATTGATGGTGCTGCACACATAGCTTCTGGTACAGGTCGAGTTGCAGGATACGTTGCCTCTTCAATCCCTAATCTGATTGCAGGACAGACTCTGCTATCTAGAAGTGATGAACAAGTACAAGCCTATGCACGCTTTAAACAGAAGATTGCTACCCCGGCTGATCTTGAATTACTGAATTCACCAACGACCTCAGTTAGTAAATACGAAGGTCAGGTTGCTGATGGTGCTACGCCTCTTCAATTGTTTAAACGAGAGGAGTTAGCTCGTCAGTCTGGTAAAGAGATTACTAACTTCTTTGATATTAGTAATGTTGCTGACAGTACTAAGCAAAATAATTTGAATGAAGCTATTGGTGCTGGTTTTGATGAGAACTGGGATCAAACCAAGCAAGGATTTAAATCTGCACTGAAAGGTAATGTGTCTGGTGTGGGTGATACTGCAGCCGGTGTTGCCAAGATCCTCTTTAATGCAGGTGAAGCAGTATTCAGTAATGCCGAAGGTGCTGGTCAGTATGTATTGGAAAACATCCCACAACTGGCTATTGGTGCAGTTGCCAAGGTAGGTGGTGCAGCATTGGCATTGTCCAATGTAGGTTACGCTGCTGATGCATTTACCAAAGGGATTACCGAGTACCAGAAACAGAACAACGGTGCTCTACCGTCACTGGAAGAACGTCAGTCAATGGCAGTACAGGCTGCATCCTTGGCTGCTGCAGAGCATGTAGGTGATCATCTGAGTCTTGGCTTTATGAAGACAGCCAAAGACGCTGCAGGCGATGCTGTGAAGACCGGATTCAAGAAGTCCCTACAGAATATCGGCAAATCAACTGCTTCTGGTTTTGGTACAGAAGCACTAACTGAAGGATACCAATCAGGTATTGAAGCCTCACTGGATCAACGTGAAGTCACTGCTAAAGAGGTATTTACTGGTGCTGTGATTGGTGGTGTATCCGGTGGTGCAATGTCTGGTGGTGGTCGTAGTCTTGCAGAAGTTACTAAGAGTACGCCTGAGCATATTCAAGAGAAGGTACAAGCCAATCTTGATACCGATACTTTTGTTGATGCAGTTGGTTCTAATGATACGGCTGCTTATCTGGACGAATCCAAGCGTAACTACAATCCCGCTAAAGCAGTGGCTGTCCTCTATGGTAATAGTCAGAAGAAAGATATCAGTCCAGAGGATCGATCCAAGAATCTTGATGAAGCTAACCAGATTGTTACTGGTTTAGAGAATAATCGTGATGATCTGCAGTCAGATCTGGATCGTCTGAGTCCTAATGGCAATCAGAAGGAAATTGATCGTTATACCGAGCAACTTGATACTGCTACGCCAGATAAGGTGGAAGGTATCAAGAGCATCATTTCAATGCTTGAAGAAGATCAAGCCAGCTTTGATGCAACGAAGGTTGATCCTCGTGAGAAGCAGCAGCTTCAAGACAAGATTACCAAGATAGATCGGCATCTTACTGAATCACGCAGAATCAAGGATCAGCTTGCTTTGTTGGTTCAGCCAAAGGCAGAAGATCTGGCAGCTACCATTGCTCAGGCTGATGCAATACCTGATTCCACCAAGCCAGAGGAAGTAGCGAGTACCTCTGCAGCCGTGGATCGGGTGATCACGCTTGCAATGGCGCACCCAGACAGCTTCACCGATGAACACCTTAACCAGTTGGTCAGCAACACGGGAAACAGCCTTACAGCCACTCAGCGTGACTATCTGCGTAGTGTCTCTGCTGCACGGATTGCCGAGAACCGTCTGAAGGGTATCGATGGCGTTAAGAATGAAGTCCTGAATGGTGATCCAGCTAAAGGACAGCTAGGCATCAAGGACTACAAATATCGGATTGGTGAGGCTATTGCTGGCTCAAACCAGAAGAAGGCTGATCGTAATATTGAGATGTTGAGCAGCTTTGCAGCAGCACATCGTCAGAAGGTGGATCTATTCACCAAGCTATTCAACAAAGCCAAGAGTGATGGTTCCCAGGCTCAAGTGATTCCTACCAAAACTGGCTGGATCGTTAGTCCTACGGTGATGTCAGCAGAGGAACTCAAAGCGATTGGTGGTCTGACTATCCACAAGAACTCTGGTGAGATGGTTGGTGCTATCCACGCAGAGACTAAGGCACTGGAACAAACTAAAGCACAACTACAGTTGGCTTACAGTCTTAAGTTCACTACTACTACAGTGTCTCCTAAGATACCTCCGGTATCTTCTACGCCATCTACTGAAGTACAGTCTATTCAGGGGAAACCCCAGTCTAATGTAGACAGTACCGTAGACAACTCAGTAGCGTCAACATCTGTAACCAATACCGAGCAGGGAACGGCTCTTGAAGACATTCCAGTATCTGATGAAGCTACTATTGATCGTGTACTGGCTGATTTGAATGCATGGGAAGAAGTAGCCAGTCTCATGGAAGCTGCCGAAGAACAAGCAGCAAGGGACTTGGCTGCAGAACTAGAAGGTATGTCTTCACAGGAAGTGGATGAGTATCTTGCTGAACTGAATAATGAGTTATCTGAGGAAAATACTAATGTCGAATCTGGGAACCAAGAACGTAACGGGAATGAAGGCAACTCTGCTGAAGTTTCCCTCGGAACGTCGCAAGAAAGTGATGGAAATGGGGAAACTACTAGCGAAACTGAACAAGGAGAAGGCTCAGTATCAGGAAAGCTCTCCCTCTTCAACACCGCTGTAGATCTCGCAGGTAAGAAGTTTGGTGAGGCATTCCAGAAGATTAATCTGGTTGCTCATCAACTGGTTCAAAAGCTCGGTACTGGGGTTGATAAACGTCCTCTGGTAGCAGAAGCCAACTTCCTGAAGAACTGGATTGAAGGTAAGACAGACATTACTGGTTATCTCCCCGGAATCAAGTTATCCAAGGAACAGGAAGCTGTTCTAGAGGATTTCAAGACCAGATCTGCCAAGTGGTTGCCATTAATTCAAGCCAGTTTGGTTAAAGGATCATGGAGCAAGAAAGAAGGTAAGGCCAAGGACGATTCTGATTTTTACTTCTCTGATCCAGTGCAGTTCCTTATCGAGAAACTCGGTAATAAGGCTGACATGGAAGAGAACGTAAAGACTGCGATTGCAGTTGCTGCCTACACCTGGATTGCTGAGAATGCTGGTGGTTCACAGCTAAATACCCGTGAAGCAGTGAAAGAGATGTTTGGTGTCAAAGAACACGAAGAAATCTCTGATGAACTCTTTGCTGCTATCCGTGAACTGGGTTCAATGGATAAAGTAGTCATTAACTCTATGGGTCAGCGGGTTACTCAGGCGCTTGGCTTCAGTGAGAACGACAACGCTACCCAAGACTTCCTGCCTAAGTTGCAGAGTGATCTGGGTGTCCATGTGATGAAGTTGCTCATGGAAATGAATGTTATTGAGCGTAATGAAGTTGCTTCTTCAGTTATCAAGGATGGTTTGCCATCCAAGTTGGCAGAAGGAACTGCTGATAGTGCGAGTGCTACCCAAGGATTCTTGCGTGTGGTTCGTACCAAGGCTGATGAGCTAAAGGATAGAAAGCTCAATCCAGTTGCTGAAGGTATTACTACGCTGTCCAAGGGTACAAGCGGTATCGTTGGTAAGTTGTTCAGTGTGGAAGCCGAGTTGATTGAACCTTCATGGAAGCCAATCAAATCCAAGCAAACCACCACCAAGAATACCGACCAAGGTATTCCTTCCTTACTTAAGAAGTGGCTTGGTCACGAGGATGCATCGGCCAGCTTTATTCGTCAGGATACTTGGGGCTTGTTCAATATCATGGATAAAGCCTTGTTCCTGTCGATTGCAGGCAGTCAGGATATCAATCCAGCACTGATGCACAAGACAACCAAGGATAGTGCTGAAGCCAGTAATGATGCTCTGGAACGTGAGTATGACCGTGCTAATGAGTACTTTACGATGGTGGGTGATAAGAGTCCTCTACGCTTGCTGCAGCCATTGTTCTTCGCACATACGGCATGGAAACAGCAGCGTGTTGGTATTGCCACCAACATGATTAACCCACAGACCAGTAAGCTACATCGCTTCATGTTGTCTCGTAAGGACTGGGATACCAAAGTATCCAGTACCGACTTGGAAAGTTTCAAACTACGAGTCGCAGAAGGACTTGGCGTTAAGACCGACAAGCAAGAGAACACGAGTTCGATTACGAACTTCGATACCTTGTTTGATCCTAAGTCTGATGACAAGAAAGTAGTGACGCTACGTAAAGCAGTTAAGGCACTCCAGGTTGCACTGAAGCAGGAAGAGACACTCTCAGCAGACCTACAACAAGCCATTGTTGCTGGTGTTAAAGCAGGTGGTGAGAAGATGCATTCACTGGATGCATTGATTGCTATGGCTCACTACAAGAATGCTGAGCAAGCTGCAGAAGGTAAGGACTTTACCTTTACCGTTCAGATGATGGGTGAGGTTGACGGTGTTACCAATGGTCCCATGCTGTCACACCTCCTACTGGGTGCAGCAAGCTCACCAGATCAGCTTTACGCGATGCTCAACAAGGGTGGTTTTTTCCGTGAATCTGATGGCTTCAAGAACTACAACGTATGGCGTAGTGCTCCGGGTCACTCCGATCTGTACGAAACCACGATTGGTAATGTGATCAACCGTATCAACAATAACTTCAGTCCTACTGAACCTAAGTTGTTAGCGATGTGGGCTATCACAGGTCAGTTGGAGAAGGATGACAAGATTACCAAGGATGGACGTAACATCATCAAGACACCACTTACCGCTATGGTGTTTGGTTCAGCAGTTGATGGTGCGATCAACAGTATGTTCCAGTCCTTTGTACTTAAGACGTATGAAGGATTCGAGAAACTAGCCAAGGTAGATCCAGCAGAACAGGATGCAGCACGCCGAGAATACCTGACCCATATCAACGTACTGTTGAAGAGTGGTGGTGGTAAAGAAGGCATGACCAACCGTTCTATTGAGGATTTGATGTCTTTTGAGTTCTCAAAAGGACAACTTCGTGCCTTAGAGAATGTGTTCCAAGAGATTTTGGGTGAAGCAGTAAAGGAAACCATGCAGGCAGATTTCTCTGTCTTTATGGAGAACCGTACCCAGATCAACTCCACAGCACAGGCAACCTTTGCTCTGTTTGATGCAGCCTACCAAGGTATTCGTAACAACTACATTACTGAGTTGATGGAGTCTGGTGATCTGGCTTACGCAGTAGGTAAGGATGGCAGAAAGATCCCACGCCATGATCTGACCAAGGCACAGGAAAAGGTATTGGAAGATCGCCTTAAAGCACTTAACCCTGTCGTTCATACCTATATGTCCAAGGAATCCAATGAACTGGATTCAGGACTACATATCTCCAAGTCTTCACGTAAGATCTCTCAAGATCCTGCCTACCGTGCTCAGGCTAAGTTTGGTAAGCCATTCCCTAATGGGGATGTCAATTTCCTCACTGCAGCCTACCAGCGTGCTCTAGCTGCGCCAGGTGTTGCCATGATCCCGATGATGATGCACTCATTAGATAGTGCTATCTCACACATGGCTGCATTCGGTACTCAGGTACTGAATATCCATGATGCTCATGGAACTGGCTTGCAGCATTTCACCCGTACAGCACAACGCCTTAATGCTGCGACATGGACGACCACGCTTAACTATTCTCCTGCTGCTGAGATGCGTGATGCTTGGGTACGTACTGTGATGGGTATGGATGCATTGATCCAGTCTTCAGAGAATACCGATGAGGTGGTTCAGACGCTTAAGCAGACGTTGCAGACACTAGCTAAGAAGAAGGAACCATTGGGTAAGGTACTTCAGCGTATCTCTGATGACACTTCATTGACTGCATACATGGCTGACAAGGTTAAGTATGAAACCATGTCCCAGATGCACGCTATTGACCAGTATGCACTTCAAGGAGGTCAGTACGATGTAACAGAGGATGATCGTAAGGAAGCATTGAAGAAACTGGATGCTTTGGAAGGATTGACACCACAAACTGTACTGGATGCTATTGAACGTATCAACAAAGCAGTACTGGGGGCTAAATCAGTAACAAAGATGACTGTTCAACCCCTAGAGGTTGATGCTGTTGCTCCTAAACCAACAAGTGTTTGGGGCGTACTCGGTACTTCTTCAATCAAGAGTGATGCACAGTTGCAGAAACTCTTTGAAGCCAACAATACACAGACTGCAGCTAAGATTATTGCTGCTATTGAGAACAAACTGAGTCCTCAGAATCGTTTGTTGCTTAAGTTGGTACAGAAGATTGTTAATCCTAATCTGACTGTTCAATACATCACCAAAGACACACCAGAAGAAGGCATTCTTGGTAAAGAAGCGAATGCTCGTGGTTGGTTCTCTTACAAAGGCACAGAAGAGTCTATCTATGTACTGGGTACAGAGTTCAAGGCATCTGGTTTAACGCCAGAGATGCTACTGCATGAGTTGATTCATGCTTCACTGGCTCGTGTTATCAATAAGGAAGCTGGTTCCAAAGAAAACACACCAGCGAAAGAACTTATCAAAGAGTTGGAAGCATTACGCCAACAAGCAGCAGCATTTACCAAAGGAACACCCTTTGAAGCCAAGTATGCAGCAGCTCTGTCTGATGTACATGAGCTGGTTTCATGGGGTATGTCTGATCTGGGATTCCAGACGGATGTATTGAGCAAACTGACTGTTGAATCCAAGACCAAGCGCAATGTACTGGTTACGGGTATGCAGAAGTTCATTACTACCCTGTCTTCGTTGCTGTTCAGGAAGCCAAACGAACAAGTTAACAACGGATTGTCGGTACTGATTAGTAATGTCTCTGGTTTGTTCATGGAAGCAAATCAATCCAAGACTAATGGTTCAGATAGCCATACGTCAGCGATGGCAAACAACGTCAACAACCTCACCACAATTGGTATTTACGAGGCATTGGATACCCAAGCGGTATCGCCATCCTTCGATACCCATCTGCGTGAGTTATTGGATGGCATCGTTAATAAGTTACATGGTCCTTATGGCTCATTGAAAGCACTGGCTGAAGCCAACCAAGTACTCTCTCCAGTTGATCTATGGATGAAGGCAATGGTTACGGGTGTAGCACCATTTGCATCAAGTATTCCTGCATCTGGCTTCCCGATGAATAAGCAGGTTGCCTTTGTATTGGAACAGGTAGAAGCGACGGTACGTGCTTCCTTGGATGTCTCTACAGGCCAGTCATCGATTGCTTATACCCAGTTGTCCAAGCTCTACACCGAAGTACGGAGCAAGTTGAGCAAGACAGGTAGCGAATTCAATACGGGTGATGCTGCACAGGATCAAGCTCTGTACGACTTCATCTTCAAGATGGAATCCTCTAACGGGGATAAGTCTGATTACATGGCTCGCTTTGCAGCATTGGGACTGGCTCATCCAGACTTCAACCGAGTCTTGGCTATGGCAACGGATCGGGATACTCGTAGCCTAGCAGGGATGGGATTTGTGGATCGTCTTCATACGATCTTCACCCGTATCCTTAGCTGGTTCGCTGGTAAGAACACCCAAACCTTTGACGGACAGCAAGCAAACGACAAGCTACAAGCCTTGGTTGGTCAGTTGGTTCATATCGAAGCCAAGCGGAAAGCAGAACTTGCCAATAAATCCCCTAGCTTCTTGGAGCCTCTTGAAACCAAGGTTAAGGAACTGGCTGAATCAGGTAAACAGAAGGTTGAAGTGTTGGCAAAGTCTGTTGCTAATAGAAGTGGTAATGCCTTTGTACAGGTGGCAGGTAACTTGACGAGTGCAATGGCTGGCAACCGTATGGATTACATCCTTAATGGTTTCAACGAACTCTATGATCAACAGTTCAGAAAAGGACAGGGAATCACGGCAGGCGTCATTAATGAGATCCGTGGAGCCAATGACACCAATCTGGCATTCCATTCATTGCTGCGTGAAGCCAAGCGTCGTGAGGGTATCCGTGAAGATGCCATCGTACATACCAGCAACGTGGTGATTGAGAGTTTTGCCAACAAAGGCAAGGATCTGAGCCAAGAACAGAAGAACGCAGTAACTGCTGTGTTCCTACGGACTGATATGGCTTCCTTGACTGATCACTTCACCCTAGACCAGATCAAAGCTATTTTGGATGATCCAAAAGAACTCAATAACGCCATTGCTGCTTTGGAAGCACAGTTGGTTCAGTTCAAGCAGCATCAAGGGTTCTATATCAAGCAATCCAAGATTCTTGGCTACAAACTCGCTACGGGTGCTGTTAAAGGTAAGTTCCTGCTGATGAATGCAGCGAATATTGCTCAGTTGATCGGTACAGCACAAACCAAGAACGTGACTGCTACCCAAGCATCGGCTGCTGAAGTAATCATTGATCAATTAGTCACTATGTATGCGCTTAAATACTCTAAAGCTGAGCACATGACTGCAGCACGCGAAGTGATGGATATTGAACATGCTCGAGGTGCAGAGAGTGGTATTGATATGGTTTTGAAGCTGCATAAGCATCTCCAAGCAGAATCAAAAGCTAAACTCTTTGAGGGTAATGAGATCCTGATGATGAAGGGTTACACCCCTGAAATGTACAACCCACACATGGAAGTATTGGTTGCTACCGACATCGATGGAGCACTCCTGGTCAAACAAGGCTATTCCCCCGGTGTGCGTGTTGGTTCAGATCCAGCAGACCCAGACAAGACAGAGAAACGCTTCTACACCAGAGATGGTGGTGGTTTGCGTTCTTACTTGTCAGGCATCATCTCCTATACCGGAGAGAATGCTAAAGGATCACGCAGCAGATCTGAGAATGTGAAGGATCTTCAGGATTGGAAAGCCAACAAGGATGAGTTACGCAAGATGCACGGAACCAAGCAACGGGAGATGACTGATCTGTTTAAACATGATCCTAGCTTTGATCCTGCAAAGGTAACGCCGTCTTATGCTGCACCTGTATTCAATAACAAGGGTCAAGTATCTGACTACCGTTACTTGATGCAGGAAGACAATAAGAACTTGTTACTTGAACGGAATAACAGCTTTGAGAAGATTCTTGGCTCATTCGCAGGCAGTATCTACGACAAAGAAAGCACCAAAACCAGCAACCGCAAAGCGGTACAAGCTCTATACGATCAGTATCAAGGTGAGTACGCAGCCAGAGCAGCTTTCTATATTCCAGTGAGTATGCATAGTCCTGTGGCTGAGCATCGTGATATCTACCGCATGTTGCCTGAAGATACCAAGCAAGCCATTAAGGAAATCTGGGGTAATGAAGGCATGATGGTTCGTAGTGACCTGATGGATATCAACTTCGGTTATCGCAAAGTCAGCCTGTCGGATTCATTTGATAAGACACCGAATGAACGTAAGTTCCTAGAGACTTTCTTTGTTGATCTGATGACGCATGTTATGGGTGAGAAAGCTGCTTATAACATTCGTCGTGCAGAGGATATCTGGCAAGAACTGGTACATGAAACCAAGGATATTCTGGTTGTGAAGAATGTGGTTACGCTGATGGGTAACGTAGGTAGCAATATCTCACTGCTTTACTGGTACGGTGTGCCAATGAAGGATATGTTGCATCATCATCGTGTAGCACTCAAAGGTGCAATGGCTTACCGTAAAGATAGTGCTGCCTTGGCTGAGCTGGAAACCAAATTAGCTTCTGGCTTTACTCAGGGTAATGATGCAGAGATCCAATTCAAGATTACTCGTTTGAAGGATGCTATTGCACGTAATCCAGTCAAACAAATGATTGATGATGGTCTGATGCCTACTATTGTTGAGGATGTAACCCCTGACAATGATATGTACTCTTACAAGACTCGTTTGGTTAAGTCTGTGGATGAACATACGTCATGGATTAATCCCAATGTGAAGGATATCGCTCGTAAGGTGTATATGGCTAAAGACACCAAGGCATATCAGGCATTGAACCATGCTACCCAGTTGAGTGACTTTATTGCTCGTTATACGCTGTACCAGTTCGCTACTACCCGTAAGGATAATCCGCTTGGTCGAGAAGAAGCAGTTCAACTGGCTTCAGATGCATTCATTAACTACGATATCCCTTCTCATCGGGACGTACAGTATTTGAATGATATGGGTATTATCTGGTTTACCAAATACTACCTACGCATTCAAAAGGTGATAGCTCATCTGTATATGGATAATCCGGGTCGTGCTTTGATGCTGTTGTCGCTGAATCACTTCTATGCCAATGCACCTGTGCTGATGGACTCTGGCTTTATGAATAAATTAGGTCATAACCCATTCAGTAAAGGAGCACTTAACTATCCTGGCACGCTGGATGAATTGGCAACCGTGAAATTAGGTATGGGTCTTTTCCATTAAAGTTAACTGGTGTTAACGAGGAACTTGTGGGAGTCTACAAGTTCCTTTTTCTTTTTTGGACACTAAAATGGATGATCTAGAAAAACTTCAGTCTCAAATCGCTGAGCTTCAGCGTAAGGCCGAGGATCTATTGAATCAGAAGAAAGCTGCTGTAATTGACGATATCCGAGCCAAGATTAAAGCCTATGGTCTTACATCCAAGGATATTGGTTTGACGGATAAAGGCGTATCCAAGGCACATGCTGCTGTGGCAGTTAAGTATCGTCACCCACAGAATAGTGGTCTAGCTTGGACAGGTAGAGGAAGACAACCAGCTTGGGTTGTCGCCTATATTTCTAGTGGTGGTACGATTGAAGAGTTGCTTGTATAAAACTCATTAAAAAAGAGCCTCTTTATGAGGCTCTTTGTTCATGTGTCTTTGTCTGGTGGTTGAGATGGATGAAAGTATTCCTCAAGTGCAACAGCAATGAGTACTACGATAAATCCACCTAGAGCAAATAATCCTACGGATGCTCCGATAGCTGCCAGTAAGACAGCTACACCAATTGCAGCACAGACCCCTATAGCGGATAGGATTATGTATCCGACAAACTTAAGGGTTTCCATGATCCACGTTAACCGAACAGGCTGGAAGTTTTAACTTCTTCTGTCTGGTTTTCCGTGGTGGCTTGTACTGCTGGTTCGATGTCACGCTTGAGGAAACCTGCAGGGATTTGTACAACCTTAAGATCTGCAGCGACTTGATCACTACAGTCAGGCAGTTCAATATCGTCAATGGTGAGATCGGCAGTGATGCCACTAGCCTTACGACCGGCAGTGAAAACAATATTAATCTGTTTACCATTGACGTTGATCCCTTGCTGAGAAATGTAACCTTTCAAGGCAGCTTCAATTTCGTTTTGTTTCAGTGATACTTGCATAGTTTTCTCCTAATGAGATAGAGATAGCATTTGTTGAAAAGGATTGCAGGAAAGTCCTGCATGTATTGCACCTGTTGCATCAGCCATGTGTTCTGCTTTAGCTTCACTGACCACACTGGCTCCGTTCTGCTTATACATAGGCCAATTGGCTTCAGGGTGTTTGGCCGTAGCCCATTGGATCATTTCTGCTTTGGTAGCATTCTTGTATCCAACTGCTGCTACTTTGACTTCAGTAGGTGTTACTTCAAAGAAGGGAATGCCTGTTGCTCTGAGTGCGCCTAGAACCCCTACACAGATACCGTAGGAGGCCATAGCACGAGCAGACTGACTACCAACAGGAACTTCAACAAAGATCGCCTGAGCACCCTTGGCAGCATCTAGAGCAGACATACATAGCTGTTTGGCTGACTCCAGATCAAGGCTGTTCTGGCGAACTTGTTTACCTGTAGGTAGTACCGGCTGGATAACCGATACTTCATAGACATGGAGCGTCTTGGTTTCCGTATTGTAGATCCCTTTGGAGATGCCCCAGTTACGAAGTGACGGATCAAACCCGCATACCTGTAGTTTCATAAGAACTTTCAGTGTTGAACTTCTGGATCTTCGTACTCTGGTTTGAAAGGTAACTTACCCAGATACTCCATAGCCATTTGAAGACCCAACTGGAATGCACGTTTGGTATCTCCTTCCAGCTTGAAGGGTTCACCATCTTCTTCCTGTACTTCAACACCTTCAGGCATTTCATACAGATGACGGATAGTGGCTACCTGATGTCGATGCCAGCCAGTGATGATTTGAACGAATTGATCCAGATCTTCGATCTTGATTTCTTCGGGTTGATCATCAACTTGTACTGCAACACCTTCAATGACTTCGCTCATGTTATTTCCCTAGGTTTTGAATAAGACTGTTGTTGTAGAGTTTCTCGGTCAATAGGTAGCCCTCTAAAGGCCAGATCTTCTCTACAGCATTCTCATAGGCGTATTTCTCACCCAATGCCGTATTGAAGTTATCGATACTGACGCAGGATGATTCACCACGAAGGGTGTAACCATTTTCTAGTGTGATCATACAAAGCGTTGTACGACGATCAGGTAAAACCAGATACTCAGTCTTTTTGATCTTGGCTAGAATTCCACCCATTGTTACGGTCGGTGCGTTCATAAGTTTCCTTATTGAGTGATTGGAGCGGCGTATCAGAATCGAACTGATGACAATCTGAATGGAAATCAGATGCTCTACCAACTGAGCTAACGCCGCTTGTTGCTTAACCGAACAGGCTAGTAGTCGGCTTCTTGGATGCAGGTGCACCACCCAGTTTAGGAACACCTGGCAAGCCTGCTGCAGCACCCTTGGCACGATCCTTGACCTTGCCTGACCACTTCTTATCCCAGGTTTCAATGAACACTGCTTCTTCGGCCTGAGCACGAATTTCAGAGGTGGTCATACGATCCTTGGCACGGAAGAACTTATCGATCTCGTTTTCTTCACGAGTTTCGCCAGTTGCTTCATAAGCACCTGTGGTTTCATTCTTCTTGGTCTTATCAACGACTTGTTTGATCAAGCCAACAATGATTTCCTGACCAATCAGATCCATCAGTGCTTCAACCTTGGTAGGTACTTCAGCCTTGGCTTCTGGTGAGTACAGATTGATAACCTTGGTTTCGGTTTCCAGTGCAGAGATATCCTTACCCGTTGCCAGTAGGCACAGTGCATTCGCGTGAATGAAACCCGGAAGATACTGTTTAGCACCTTGCTTGTCGGTGTAGTAGTTATTACCACCCTTGGCTGTACCAGAGGTCATCCAGAGCGTCTGACGAACTTCTTTGTCAGCTTCCGTCTTCAGGGTAAGTACCAAGCCAAGTGCTCCACCTGCAGACTTGCTGATGTGTGCCATTGCGACGGTACAGGTGTAGAGGCCAGAGTCCACTGGACCAGAAGAACCAACAGAATCTTTTTCATTGGCAATGGATTCATCGGTAGAGAGATTTGCGAGTAGTGACATATATTTGTTTCCTTGTTTATTAAGTTAAGTGTTGTTGCGATTAGTTTTGGGTTAGTTACTCGTAGTAATCTTTTAAGCGATTGAGTACCAGTTGAGCATTGTTATCAATATAAGTTTCCTTAGTATTGAATAACCCTAGTGGACCACGGAGCCGTTCATTAACGGTTTCCTTGGTTAGTTTGCATTGGAATACATATTTAAATCCCAATGCTTCTTCTTCAGGAGTAATGTTCAATAGATCTGAACTGTAATCCTTTAGAGTTTTGAGTGGAACCTTCTTAGAAGCAATAACAATAGTGAAGTAAGATTCAATACCGTTATTCTTCAGTGATCCCTTAACAGGAACCTTGGTTTCCATAATCATTTCACCTTCATTCAGCGTATCTGCTGTATGAGCGATAAAGATGACGTTCTTAGTAGACTTAGCAACATACTGTTGCATCAATACTTTGAAATATTGAGCAAACTGTCCCCAAGCCTGCATACCGTTAGTAGAGTTCAGTACATAAACGGATTCGTACATATCCAGTAGATAAGTAAGGCTATCCACGACAATAGTGTGAATATCAGGCATACCTTCAGCAGCATCGAAAGCCTCATTAATCTGTAATGGATCAGTGATAACAAACTGCTTGAACTTGGATTTGAAAGGTAGTTTCTTACCTGCCTCACAGTTGAGATACATGACACCCTCTGGGTTATCCATATTCATCAGTGATGCAGATTTGCCTGTAGCAGACTTACCGCAGAGTAGTACTAGGTGGTCATTGAATTGAGTCATTATTTCTCCTGTAAACGAGAAAGACGATCATTGCTGATCGTCTTTGTAAACCTCGGTAGAGTGCTCGGAGAGCACTTGGTATTAGCGTTTAGATAGTGCTTTCCCTATGGAAATCATTATGGTTCCCATAATCTCGACTTCATCCAGCTTATCCACGATCTTGTCATTGAGTTGCATGACACGAGTACGAATACCTTCAAAGTCAAAGCCAGCATCCATAAGAATCATGGCGTAACGGAGTAGCATATTGTTGCGATTACCATCACCAATGTTATTGATAACCCAACGCTCCAGGTTGTCCATTGATTGCTGTGAATCCAACAACTGTTTGCGAGCTTCGTTCTTACTGGTTTTAGGAATGAAGGGGAGAACATCCAATAACTCACCATCGTTGTAGGCAAAGTGACCATCATTGGTTAACCACTTACGAGCACGCTGATTGGTTGCGGTATCAACCTCAAATGGAAGCCATTCATAGATGTTGGACATGAGTTCTTTATAGTCCTTGGCATCCATTGCCAACTCATAGTTGATTGGCAGAACGATACGGAAACGATGCTTTGATTCTGTATGACGCTTCGTTGTGTAAATGAGGTGCTTGTACCCTTTAAGGAGTAGCTGAGCAGTACTCATATTCACACCACCATCAACATCGATAACCACTAGGTTGAAACCTGGGATGCAGTTCTCTTCGTTACGGTATCCACCGTTCAAATGGTGAGCTACCCAGTGCATGTTGGGTGCTTGGGTCAGCATGTGGAGCTTGTCGAACGGTACAACCTCATTACGATAGTCTGTAGTGATATCCGAGCTATAAGCCACTACCATCTTGCTGAGATCCGTTTCCTTGAGAGACTCTCCACGGATATGTTCAACACCATCAGAGAAAGATTTCTTGATGATGATGTTGTTCTTGTATCCCCAAGCAATAGCGTGAATCATCATCTCAGCTTTCGTTGAGACACTGCCACGGTAGAAGGGAAGATCCTCAACCAGATCAGCTTGGGTAATGTCCTTCCTCACGGAAGCAATGTACTTAGCTAGTTTGACGAAGGCACGATCACGAGTAAGCATCTGATTGAATGCCACACCTGAATCTTCAGCCAGCTTGATAGCGTTGTAGATGTGGTGCTCAGTAACTTCTGAGGCATCATCGATGAAGGCATACGCACCAGCCAGCTTGAGTACCTTGAAGTAACGGTGAGACATCTCCGCTTTCTTCATTTCCTCATGGGGAGCAAATTTCGTTGCTTCCTTTTCACAGGCTAGTTTGTATTCAATCAGCAGGATGCTGGTTTCGCGTGACATAACCAAGCGACGATTGACGTTGATGATATCGGCCAGATTACCTAGCTTGTCTGATAGTTCATCCAAGTAAGTATGGGAGGTCTGATCAATATTGATCTCGTAGATCTCTTCTGCAGTTAAGCCAACATTCTTGGCTGAACCACGTAGGTATCCAAAGAAGCAACGTCTAGCGAATCCTGTTTCCAGCATGTCGTAGAGTTGCTGTTCAGTGGATGCACCATCAAAGAGTTTGCTTGGCGTACCAAACAACATCATATTGGTCGGTGTTTGACCACGGATCTCTTCATTACGAAGGGAGTCTGAGGATGCTTTGAGCAGCTTGGTTTTGACTTTACCTTTATCGAACAACTCAAGGAATGTAGCCAAGGCTTCCATATTGGCAGTCATGTTCAAACCAATCTCATCAATCTCAAGATTGACTGAGCCTGCATCTGCCATCAGTAGCTTATGACGCATTTGCTTCACAGCAGGACTACTACCTGAGTCAAAGCTAAATAGGAGTGAACCTAGCTTATCGAACTCAGACTGTACCCGTACTAACTCTTCATCTGGGTCAGTACCTTTACGATGAGCACGTTTCAAAGACAACTTGGGTAGATTGATATCAGCTAGTAGGGGGAAGGTTTGATTAAGGAACCGATCACTAAACTGATTGATAACATCCTCTTCAATGATATTGGTAGAGTGTCCTTTACCATGACCAGAGATAGCCAGATTCAATGCATACATATTGACCGGGATATCCCCTCGATCTGGGGTAGCAATAGAACAGCGCATTTGTGCTGCTACGACACTGAAGTAATACGCAACCAGTACACGAAAGAACAAGGGTTCAGTACTCTGTGTTTTAGCACAGAGCACATTGACGAGTTTCTCTGCTACTGGGTGGTATTCCATCTCTTCAATTGGTTTCATCTTTGTCCTTTCAAGACATAACTAGATCGCCAGCAGCAATCAAATTATCTTTCTGACTACAAATAGAGAATGCTGCACAGTACTTACATGCAGTAACTTGTCCTGGCTGTTCCAATACAATTCCCACACCTTCTTCTGCTAAACGGATATAAGCATCCTGTTTATTCTCGAAGTTTTTAGTACTGCGAGTTGTTTTGGTGGGGTTCTTATAATACTTAAATACTGGAGCACTTCGCCATAAATCTTCATCAGAACATAATGGAATGTTTGGTTCTTCTGCATCCCAATACACTTCAATTTGATTCAGTTTGGCTTTAACGAACTGATCAGTTTCTTGTATTGATTTAAGATTAAGAATCTTTTGCTGGATACGTTGCTTAGGATATTTTTCCTCAGTACGTGCACGAGCAGCATTCCAATCAGTAAAGATGTACTGAATAGCCATTTGATCCTTGGTAATAATCAAAGGATTAAGCCAGCGATAGATACTGCCTTGAAGAATGTACTTCTCATCGTTGGTATTGTTCATGGCTGTATATACGCCAGTAGATTTAAAATCTTCTACTCGACCATCACCAATGAAGTCATATTTACCAGAGACAAGAAACTTGCCTACTTGTTTACTGGCACGTTGTTCCAGATAGATAGGAATAATGTCATCGTTCACATCTTCTGGCTTAGGGTTAATACGAATCTTTTCAATGACCTTCTTAGGCAAGCCTAATGCAGCCATTGCTTTATCGTAGTTATTCTTCCAAGCATTTTCGATAGCATCATGGATAGCAGATCCCATACGTGAAGCCACCATGTTGGCTAGATCTACGGTTGCATCTTGAGTTGGAACACGACCACTCAGAATGATCTGACGTAGTGGTTTAATGAGTGAGGTTGCTGAGATGGTATTAGCATCAAAATCGTAATTGTCTGTTGCCAGGAATACTGCAAGAGACAGAGGCACACCTGATACGTTTGAGTATTGAGCCATATTTAGCCTTTAAAAAGTGACAGGCTCATTTGGTGAGCCTCTGGGTTTTGTTATTCAAATTTATTGAGTTGGAGCCAACGAGTTAAGGTATCTCTGGCTTCTTTGATATCGTCATAGGCAGATTTGCCACCAGTACGTACTCCCGATAAAAGGAGCTTCTTACTGGAGTGCTGAATAGCACCGGACGGGTCTTGAATATTGAAGAGGAAGTGAACGGCGTAGACATCAATTTCAGTCATCTCCCCAACATCTTTGTAATACTGGGGATACTTGTCAGAGAGTTTTTCTGATTCGTTTGGTTTGATTTTGCTGACTGGAACTGCCATCTCACAAATGCACTCATCACAGAAATCGTTGTTTCCTGTGACTTGGTTAAAACATCCCACCGCTTTACATTGAGACATATGTTTGTTCTCTTATTGTTTGGTTTAAGGTATTTGATCTTTAGTTGATCGAAGAGACTCCCCGGAGGGAGTCTGTTTCTCACTAAAGTATTTCGCACACACCTGCCGAGCAAGCCAACTCACGGGTATTAACCGTTGCATCATCTTTCTCAAGATGAGCCAGAGCAGCCCAATTAAATTCAGGCATACGACTTAATAGATCGTCGTAATCTGCTTTGTTACATTCGGTGTATGGAGCCTGCCGATAGGTATGTTCGCTATGTGGGAGGAAACTCACACCAGCGATGCTATCGAAGTGACGATAGACCCAATCCCCTACACCTAACCACTCGTGATCTTTCACATAAACCGTGATTGATACGTTGTGCTCAGTCCAATGTGTCTGGAACATTAGATAGTGTTCAAGCTGTTCAATGGCAGTCCGATCATTACGCATGACTGCGTGATTTGGTCCTGCTACTGGGAAGCTGAATACATCAGTGCTGTCTGGTTTGGATACACAGTCTTCAACAGGGAATCCCTGTTCACGCATGAGCTTGGCAAGAGGATCTTTCTTGTCAGCACGTACTGTACGAATGTAATGCTCTGAGTAACGTGGATGAATGCCAGAAGCACTATCAACGAGCTGAGATACCGTACCAGATGGCTTAACCGTAGTGACTGCTACTGATTGGTTAATCCCTAGTGCTTCAGCCCAGAGCTTGTTGGTATAGATCGCATACGCTTTCATATCATCAAGCCAACGAACTGCTTCTTCATTGGTTTGAGACAGGACAGGGTGATCCATGATCCCCGTAAGGGATACACCCAACAACCGTTCCTCTTCTTGGTTCTTCTTCCAGATATTGCGTACATAACGGAAGTCAGTCAGCATCGACTGGAACGTACCAATAATGGTGGCTATACGGATCTTCTCTTTGAGCGTATCCAAGGTGTCATCCTTACGCATGATTACCTCAGAGAGATTGCAGAGTCCTGCTGAGCGTAGGGTGATCTCAGCACATGGATTAACACCGACGATCTTTGTGGGATCACGGCGACCACCATCGACTGCTTTCTTGATGGCTGCAGCACGATTGAAGATGCCTCGTTCTCCTGATTTAGATTCAATCAGGGATAGCCACTCTTTCATAAAGAGTTCCATCTGAGGACGTTCAGTGTAAGCAGCAGAGTTATTAGCGAGTGCTCGTTGTGGCTCGGTATTCCACCACTGACCACTCTTGGCTCCACGCATACGATCATCGGATAGGTTGGATAGGGAGATCAAAGCTGAACGCCTTACACCACCTACAACAACGATATCTGCGATCTTGCACACCAGGTCGTGACACTCAACAGAGTTAAGTTTGCGTCCTGCAGCTTCCTTGAAAGTAGCAATAGCAAACTTAAAGAGATCTTCTAAGGGTTTTGGACCAGATGCACGACCGCCGAATGTCTTCAGTTTTGTGCCTGCAGCACGTACCTTGCTGGTATCCCATTGAGGAATAGAACCAGAATAGAGTAGGGCTAGAAGCTCACGGAATGCATTAGACCAGCCAGCCTTACTGTCTTTAACGACAATGGTAATGGCGGTATTAACGAAGGTTTCTGCTACGACTGGTAGGTTTGCAATGAACTGTCGTTCAACACTGAAACCAACACCTGTACCGCACATGCTGATGTAGAGAATCTCATCGAATGCACGGACATCATCAATAGCAATGAATGAGCAATTGAATCCAGCCATCGGATCACGTTCCAGTGCAATACCCGCTGTCATCATGGCTCGCATGGAAGGCATTACTTCAAGATTAGTAATTGCATGTTGAATAGTATCTTTGGGGTAGCTAGTAAACTTATTTGCAAAGTAATCTACATAACGTTCAACTGTTTCCTCCCAAGTTTCACGGCGTTGTTCTTTATCACGCCAACGAGCATAACGACTCTTATGGACATACTCCTGTAGCTGTGTTGGTAGCTGTTTAATAGGTAGCATTGGTACTCTTTCAATTCTAGTTAACGAAAAAGAGCCAAAACTTCCTAAGAAGTAATGGCTCTACTGGTACTGCTATTTAAAGATTACTTAATAACTTGATCGTTTACAAACTCTATTTAAAAGAGTTTTCAATATCTTTCCTATATTGTCTCCATCCGATAAAGTTACCACTTCGTTCATCTGGATTATCTAATGGGGTTGCTTGATGTTCAAATGGTGACGCATGAATAGGTTTAGCACCCGCCAATTTGTCGCATAGATGAAGGTCATCAATAAGGTTTGCTGCTGTTCCATCATGTTTCAAATAAGAAACACGACAGCATCTAGCAGCACTAATCTTACGAAGATCTTCAGAATCCTCTCCTAGATTGATAGTACAAAGCCTATCTTCTTTTGTGACATAAGGTAGATGCCACTGTCCGGGGAGGAGTATCTTAGGTTCGTTACCATACATCAGATCTCCCATCTGTACAGCCAATTCCTGAATCTCAGGTTGAGCATCAGGATGTGCGCGAAGTTCAAACCAGTTTGAGTATTCAGTTGCAGTTAATACAACGTGAATATGTTGGAATGGCTCAAGGATACGATTGGCTACTTGTTTATGTAATCCAACCTGTTCCATCTCTTCTGCAATATTGGCTGCATTACGTGCTGCACGTAGCCATATATCTTTTGCAACACCAACATGCTGAATTTCAGCTTTAGCTTGCATTCCAGGTTGGTTAGCTCCCCAATGAATTGGCATAGCTGGCTCATCGCGTACCATCTGAATCATTTTCTTCACTGGAATAGCTCTGGATGAACTAGCGTTACGGCTAAATACCCTATGAGTCATTAACTCGCTATGAATGAAACGAGGATAGGTTAACTGGAATGTAGTGATTCGTTTCCCTCCAATACTGATGCTGTCTTCAATTATCTTTGCTGTAATCATGCGCTAACCTCTGGGATGTAGGGTGATTTAAAGGACTTGTAGGATTCACTAGCTTCTTCTGCTGTTGCGAAGATACCTAGTTGATGTTTGATTCCATTAACAGTACAGGATGCTCTATAGCGACCTGTCTTGGTAATTCGATGTACTCCTTGATACCCAGTGTTGTTATTGCTTCGTGGGTTTCGTTGATTGAGGCAATTAGTGGATGTGTCACATATTCTTAGATTGGTTATGCGATTATCTGTTTTGATCCCATTAATGTGATCTATTTGATCGTTAGGCCATGTACCGTGTACATAAAACCAGGCAAGCCTGTGTAGTTTTACGTACTTACCAAGTACTAAGGCTTTTACATAGCCTTTAACATCTATATTTCCTATAGGTGAGCCTGCCTTTGTGTTTCCAGCAGATTTTGTTCTGGTAAAAATCCCTGTGTCTTGGTTGTAGTAAACACTATTAAGTAGCTCAGTATGATTTATGGTTGGTTCCATAAGATGTTTTCTTTCTTGGTTAGTAAAAGTTTATGTGTGCTTAAGTTAACTGCTATCTATATAATAACGGCGAGTATTAACAGAGAACATTCAAATGACCCTATTACCTCATCCAATGCGAAGAAAGCACGATAGTTTTAACTATCGAATGTATAACCTAGCATTTGAGTCAGACTTAAAAGCTATACGGTTTATGTTGGGACTAGGAGCTTTGTTTATTGGATTAGGGTTTCTCTGGCCTGTGCCTGTATTCCCTACTGCTGAACAGTTAACTGCAGGTACTGGACGACACACCTATGCGTTAATGGCGCAGATAGCCCCGGAGTGGCTCTGGGGTATTTCATTCTTCTCTCAGGGTGCACTGATGCTCTGGTCACTTATTCTGGATTACAGGAATAAGATTCTTCTCTGGATTGATGCATGTTTTGGATCAGTGTTGTGGACAGTAGCAATAGGTGCTTGTTACTTAGCTTACTGGCCGGGAATTGATAATGTATTGTCTTATAGACCTCCAGCAATTATGGGAGGTGAAGTAGCAGCAGCACTGGCTTCATGGTGGGTATTTGTTCGTTATCACTGTGGAGATACTCAACGTGGCTGAGATCGATACTTCAGCGTTGATTGGCTATTTGGGAGCCATTGCAACTGCACTGACTACAGGTGGTTTTGCACTTCGTAGTTACTTTAAAAAAGAGAAGGTATCTGATGCTTCAGATTCTTCTGTAGTTAAAGGATTTCAAGGTAATGATAAGGTATTAGATAACCTTATAGCTGAAGTCGCTAGGCTCAGTGTACGTATTACTGAATTGGAAGGTAAGGTAGAGCACCTTACTGATAAGTTAGCTGCAGTACGTTTGATTGCATTGGATTGTTATCAGTTAGCCAATGAATGTGATTGTGAAGGTACAAATAAAGCTATGTTACTTGAGCATCTTAAGCAAATCATTAGGGATGCATAATGGAATCAGGAATAGCAGCAATAATAATTGGTGGTATTGTGTATATTGTAAGTATTATCTACCTCTTGTATAAAATGAATGAAGATAAGGATATCTGATGGCTTCACGTTCTATTACTGACCTGAATCAACGGATGCAAGAACTACATGGTAAGTTTATTGCAGGTTGTTCTGCTATTGGTATTGATGTCCTGACTTACTGCACTCTTAGATCCAACGAGGAGCAGGATGCTCTATATAAGATAGGCAGATCAATTCCTGGAAAGATTAGTACTAATGCTAGAGCAGGTGAGTCAAGTCATAATCCAGATAAGAACAACAAATCAGCAGCATTTGATTGTGTTCCATTACTTCATGGCAAACCACAGTGGAATGACAAAGCTACCTATCTAAAGATGGGTGCTATTGGTGAATCAGTTGGTTTGAAATGGGCTGGTCGTTGGACAGGTAAGTTACGTGAAGTAGCACATTTCTCAGAGACTGGTAAGTGATGCCAGAATGGTTCTTCTGGTTTTGGTATGCAGTAGCTGCCTTATCATTTGGTGGCTTCTGTATTACTGTCTATGAATTTATTATGAATATAGTGAGGTGCTCGTGAGTGCTACAACGACTGTCTCAAAGTACATACCAATTAGATTGATTGTAGTTGGTATAGCTATCTGGATGACTTGGTTAGCAAGTAGTTGGGGTATGTGGTTTGCTACTGGTAATAGTCGTGAAGGTCTTGAGATTGCTGCGATTATTGCAGCAGTGACTGCACCTATTTCTATGTTTGCAGGCTACGTATTTAAAGCCTATTTAGAATCAAGGACTATCTAATGATTACTATGCTTCTTGCTAACTGGCGTCAGAGTATTGTTATTGTGCTTCTGTGTACCAATTCAATCACATTTGGTTTGTGGAGAATGTATGCAAATAAGTTGGATCAAATATCTTATGTTGCTGCTGTTGAATCCAAGCAGAACAAAGAGATTATCGATAAACAGAAACAGATTACTGAGGACACTACAAATGGATGGAAAGCTGCTGTTGATTCTGTGCGTGCCAATAATGCTAAGCGCGTGTTGTCAAAACCAACTGAGGCCGGTGGAGTTTCCGGTTCCTCCTTCAATGTTAATGGTTCCAGTACCGACTCAATACCTTCTCCCGCCAGAGTTGCGGAAGATTGTTCCTATTCAACCCTAACTGCTAATCAACTTCAAGATTGGATAGTTAAACAATTAAGTATTACTAATAAGGAGTAGTTCACATGGCATCATTTAATTTTACTAATCTAGCTAAGCATCTTGCTAAAGCAGATATCGATTTTGATACTGCAACTATGAAGGTCATGTTGGTATCTGCTGTACCTTCTGGTGCAAACCAAGATGCTTGGGTATTTCGTTCTGATGTAACTAATGAAGTTACTGGTTCGGGATATACCGCTGGTGGTATTGCTCAGGCATTCACATTGGATGCTCTTGGTGCTAACGCACAGACAGTTACTTATACCTCTGGTGTTAATTGGCCTACCTCTACGATCACTGCAGTAGGTGCAATTATTTATCAAAACGTAGGTTCTGCTGCAACGGATAAATTACTCCACTTTGTTGATTTTGCTGGTTCAGTAGTTTCAACAGGTGGCACGTTTACTCTTAATTACTCTGCACCATTCACTATTACGGCCTAATCATGCTCACACTAGCTCAAGTTCAATCCGTCGCCACTCCGGAACAGATCGCTGAAGGTAACTTCCACGACCTCGCCGCACTGGTGAATTCTGGCCTTACCAAAATCTCCAACAAAGAGATCGGTGATGGCGCTCTATCACTTGCCCTCGGCCCTGTTGATGGCCCTGTCTTCATGTACAAGCTGCGGAAGATCGCAGCCACTGACTTGCCGATTGACGCAACGCCAGAGCAAATTGTTCCGGTAGCCATCGCGCAGCAAGCTGTTGCCTCACTTGCCAAGCAAGGCTTTGACGTAGGTGATGCTGGTGTCCGTGCTGGTATCGACATGATGGTTGGTGTGTTGCTTACCCAAGCACAGGCTGACACGATCAAAGAACTGGCAGAGGTTCCTTATTCAGTGACTTGGGAACAAGTTCGCGCAGCAGTTCAGGAGAACGCATAATGGCTATTCAACGCACAACCCCGGCTACCATTAGCCTCGGCACTTCCGGTGGAACTTCCGGTCTTTATGGCTTGGGTTCTTCCCTTACCGCAGGCTCCCAATCCAACGTGGTCAGTTCAGGTACGAGCAACAACATCACCAACATTACCTGTAATCTGGACATCTCCTTGCCGTCCGTAGCTACCGCCACTGGCTCTACCAAGGTGGATGTCTATGTTTGGGGCAGCAACGATGACTCAGGTTATCCGGGTAACTCTACAGGCACTGAAGTTATCACTGGCTCGGCTGGTTTGATCACGCTCTCCAGCGTATCCAATAACGCCATCAAGTTCGCTGGTGTTGCAACCTGTCCTGCCAATACCACGGCTGCTGTGGTTCGCTTGGACTTCTCGGTTCCTGTCGCGCTCGGCTTTATCCCGCGTCGTTGGGGCTTGGTCTTCATCAATAACACTGGTGCAACCCTGCCGACCACCGGCCACGTCGCTGAGTACGTCGAAGAGTTCTACAACTAATATGAGCCAGCTCGTCCGAAACACGATTCCCTTTAAGGTGACTCGGACGAGTCAGCCTCAGACTGCGGTTGGAATTGATTGGAGTAATCCGATTAGTCGGGGGTTAGCTGAATTTGTATCGCCAGCTCAATCATTTACTGCTGTCAGAAACAAACCCATAGTTTTAAGCTCCGGGGTTTCAAAAAGCGTAAATGATAGAGG
>ERZ1034365.26-NODE-26-length-71779-cov-4.568283_pt1 | contig 71779 bp, 52 predicted proteins | sample MGYA00520615_ERZ1034365 | MGnify/ENA primary metagenome ERZ1034365 (study PRJEB33736, sample SAMEA104284505) | Azolla filiculoides | biome: Urban; feature: Water surface; material: Ditch water | place: Netherlands | collected 2015-10-28 | depth 0-0.1 m ...
GCTCCGCAGAAGAAACAGGCACTTGTAGAGGCTAAAGAAATTACAGGAAACAAGGTTTCCAACAGCAATCGTAGCAGCGAGGATGACGGTAATATCATCGACATTCGTCGCCTTGCTGGACTAAAAAATTAAGGAGATTTTTAAATGTCAGAACTACTAAACGGCCGTTGGTCGGAGACTAAAGAGGCTCTACTAGAAGGCCTACAAGGTACAAAGCGTAGCGTAATGGGAGTTACTTTAGAGAATACTCGTAAGTATCTTTCAGAAAGTGCTACTGCTGGTACTACTTCTGCCGGCAACGTCGCAACATTAAACCGCGTGATTCTACCAGTAATCCGTCGTGTTATGCCAACAGTTATCGCTAACGAGTTGGTAGGTGTACAACCAATGACTGGCCCAGTTGGTCAAATCCACACTTTACGTGTTCGTTATGCATCTGATGCATCAGGTACACCGAGTGTAACAGCAGGTGAAGAAGCTCTAAGCCCATTCAAGATTGCTGAACAGTACTCAGGTAACGAAAGTACTGGTAAAGCTGCTTCTACAGCTAGCCTAGAAGGCGCTGCTGGTAAGAAGATGAGCATCCAAATCCTCAAGCAAACTGTCGAGGCTAAGACTCGTAAGTTAAGTGCTCGTTGGACATTTGAAGCTGCACAAGATGCACAAGCCCAACAAGGTATTGACATCGAAGCAGAAATCATGGCTGCTCTAGCACAAGAAATCACAGCTGAAATCGACCAAGAGATCCTAGCATCGCTAAGTTCTTTAGCTGGTTCAGCAGTTGAAAACTTTGACCAAAACGCAGTTAGCGGTACAGCTACATTCGTTGGTGATGAACACGCTGCTCTAGCAGTTCAAATCAACCGTGTTGCTAACCTAATCGCTCAGCGTACACGTCGTGGCGCTGGTAACTGGGCAGTTGTAAGTCCATTTGCACTAACAGTACTACAATCAGCAACAACATCAGCATTTGCACGTACCACAGAAGGTACATTCGAAGCTCCAACAAACACTAAGTTCGTTGGTACATTGAACAATGCTATGAAGATCTATGTAAACACATACGCAGCTGACACAGCTGATGTTCTAGTTGGTTACAAGGGTTCAAGCGAATCTGACGCAGCAGCTTTCTACTGCCCATACATTCCGCTAATGAGCTCTGGTGTTGTACTAGATCCATCAACATTCGAACCAGTCGTATCATTCATGACACGTTATGGTTATGTTGAGTTAAGCAACACAGCTTCTTCTCTAGGTAACGCAGCTGACTACCTAGGCAAGGTAAGCCTAAGCAACGTAAGCTTCAAGTAATTCGTTACTTAAAGTCATACAAAGAAAAGGGCTCTTCGGAGCCCTTTCTCTTGATCTGCTAAATACTATGTCAACTTGCATGTGCAAGTTTTATGCAGAATCCCTCTGCGTATGACCTAGAACGTCACTTTAAGGAGAAAACAAATGGGACGTCCATTAAACAAAAAATATTTCGGTAACCGCAACATCGGTACTAACGGTACAAGCGATAACGGTATCGGCGGCGAAGGCATTGCTAGCATTAACTGGTCTGATGCTGGTTCATGGCTAGCAACAGCAGGTGGAACTGACTATCCACTATCAGGTTTAGCACTTCCAGCACCTACATTACCAAGTGGTGTACAAGCACAGTGGACTAACTACTTCGGTGCTTACCAAGTTACAACTGGCGCAGGTTCGGTTGGTCTAGTAGTTGGCGAAACATACACGTATGCTCCAATTCCTGGTTTACTAGTTACTGTTCTTACATCAGGTAACGATGCTTCAAACGCAACATTCGAAGTAACTACAGCAGGTAGCACAACTACATTATTAACAGACTTGCAAGGTGTTAACCTTACTAAGTCACCAGGCATGACCGGTGCTGCAACATTCTTAGTTGATATTTACATGAAGATTGTTAACACAGTTATTACTGAAAAAGGTTCTGGTTACACTGGAAGCGAAACATTCACAGTTACAAAGGTTAATGGTGCACTCGGTGGTGCCCCAGCAGGTACGATTGTTAAAACAACCGACAGCGGTTCAGCTGGCTCAGCAACTAACCAAGAAAATGCAATTGTTGCTTATGCTTACATTCCAGCAAGCGGTCAACCTGGCTATGTTAGCGGCACTGGTGGTAGTTCAGCAGTTGTATCAGACATCACTAAACAAAAGAACGATCGTCGCTACGTTGTTAAAAATGCGCAAGGCGTTGGTGTATGTCAACTAGTAACCGATGGCGCAGCAAATGCACAAGGCGAGATGACTATTAAAGCAACAGACCAAGCAGGTAAGACATATTATGTTGCTAAGTTAACGAGTCGTAAGGCAGTATTAGTACCGTACGGAGCAACCGGACATCAGTTTCCGCTAAACTCAGACGGTACAGCTAAGACTGTTAAGTGGACATTTGGCGCAGCAGTTGCTCCAAGCGGAAGCGAAACAGGCGTTGTAACAATCGAAAACGCTTAATTAAGTATGGGGGCTTAGGCCCCCTTATTAAGGATTAATAATGTCAAGAATTTTAAGAATTAGTCAAAACGATTACAGAATACGAGTCCAATCTGGTGGAAGTATTACATTAGATACTGGCGTCGATTCTGGAACAGTATTTGTTACTGGCGATTTAGTCGTACAAGGAAACACCACAACGATTAATACTGCTAACATGACTATCGAAGACAACATTATTCTTCTTAATAAGGGAGAATTAGGTCAAGGTGTTACTGAAGGCACATCTGGAATTGAGATTGATCGAGGATTTTACGTCGGCGGTCCGTTTAATGGCGACCCGTATCCTAGAGCACAGTTTATATTTGACGAAAATGTCACTCATTACAATCCATTAATAACTGCAAATGTAGATGGAACATTTGTTCTTAAATTAAACGACAACACTTTAACAGGTCTACAAACTAATAGCATTACCACAAACGGATTAACTAATTTAGTATTTGATCTACAAGGCGGTGATAACGTTATTCGAATTGCTAATAATGATGCTACTGCATACTCAAACAGATTATTAGCAGATGTATTTGCCTCGCCAGAACATGACAATGATATTCCGAACAGGCTGTTTATAACAAGCTACATTTCTTCAGGTCTTGTACAGCCTGGTACAGCAGACGTAGATAGAATATATAAAGGTCACGGATTTCCAGTTGTAGTAGATACTGAAATTCTTGCTACATCATCGAGTTTATTATTCTACGTTGGCGTACCTGCAGCTGGTACTAAGCGAGCTGAAATTACTTCAGCTGGATTGTTTGTTGATAACATACACGTAGCTAATAATACTATAACAACAACTGTTAATAACTTGATACTAGACGCATACGACAACAATGTTGAAGTAGATGCATTTTTAAACCTTAGCAAACAAGCAACACCGCCGGGCGTTGACGGAAGCGGTACACTTACTAAGGTATACACTAACACTACACCGATCTCAACCCCAACACCAAATTATACTCCGGGGCAAACTGGTATATACTTTACAAACACATTGAATACTGATGAAATTATTGCTAAAAAACGAGCACTATTATTCAGTATGATATTTTAAGGAAGAAACATGGCAATTACAAATACAGCAATCGGTTCGGTTAATACACCGATTTATACGAGTTCTGGAACAAATGCAATCACTACTGTTATTGTTTGCAATACCGCAGTATATGATCCATTAAATCCGTTGACTGGTTTAACTTATCTATATCTTTATGCTGTACCTAACCTTAGCGCAACTACTGATACGCAATTGATCGTTAATAAGCTGCCAATTCCTGCAGGTGAAACAGTAACATTCGATCAAGAAAAGATGATTCTTGATAACGGCGACAAGCTAGTAGCAAAAAGCGACAGCCCGGCAAATCTTGTAGCAACTGTGAGCACATTGGCGGTATAATAATGAGATACTTAAGACAGCAAGTTCTTAATCGCAGAGCTCCGTCAGATCAAAGATTATATGTTGATATGACTGACAGCGTTGTCATGAACACAAGTAATAACGCACTAATGCCGAGAGGTACTACATCTCAACGACCAGTTGCACCGGTAAATGGTATGGTTAGATATAATACCACAACTGAAGAAGTTGAAGTATACCAAGGAAGTAGCAGCAAATGGCGTGCTATTAAGTATAAAGAAATTAGCCCTATTGTCCAGCAAAGTCTTGGAGTAATCGACGGCCTAACATATTTTTACGGCCCGTTAAATTCGATGTACGATCCAACAAATCTATCTAGCAATGTTCCTACATCAGGCGGAATAGCAGTTGGTGAATACAAAGGACAAAACATTTTAGTTTTTGTAGAAAACGTATTTCAAATATATAACACAAACTATACAATTACGCACAATCCAACAGCTACACTAACAACCACAGTCCAAGCCGACAACGGCACTACTATTTTAACCTTTGCTAGTACTGCAACTATTCCTAGTGGATCTGTTGTATCTGGCCCTCACATCCAACCAGGAACAACTGCAACTGTTATTAGTGATACAGAAGTAAGTTTGCTACTTCCGATCGATGGGGGAAATATTGTTATCGGGTCGTCTATTACATTCACAGCGACTCCGGGATATTATTTAAACTTTACTAGCGATACAGAATACCTCGGATTAGTAACAAAACCAATTACAGTATTATTAGGTTTTGATCAATAATAGGAGTTAGCTACCATGGGAGCAGAATTAGGTAGAATTAGTGGCCCGCTGCTTGCGGCTAACCTAGTACGCCATGGCATTGATCTAGCCTTTGAAAATGATCTGTTATACCTCGATGTCGTTAACGGCTTTGTGGGTATAAAAACATTTGATCCTCAATATCAGCTAGATGTTAACGGTACTACGTTAACTACAAATTTAATTGTTGATACACAAGCAACAATTGCTGACATCAAGTTTGTTAATTATCGAATTCAAAACGATGCTGGCAGTATTGTTATTTCGCCAGATCAATTATCCGACCCAACGGTTATAATTAATGATTTAAAAACTGACAATCTTGATTTTAGTAATAGAGCTATTACTAACTTCATTAATAACAGTAACATTGAACTAGCATCAAATGGCATGGGTCGAGTACTGTTTAATACAGATACTGTTAATGTTAACGGATGGTTACACGCAACGGGTAACATTACTGCCGCCGGCAACATTATTATCGGCAATTCAGACACAGATAGTGTTGACTTTAACGCCGACTTTGCAAGTAATATTAATCCAGATTTAACTGATACTTACGACCTTGGATCACCGAGTAAAAATTGGAACACGATTTACGCTCATAATTTAATTGCAGACACTATTACTACTGATACATTTAATGTTAACAGTATTAATTTGTTATTAACTCCCGGAAACACGTGGTATGTAAGTGAAAATGGCTCTGATACTAACTACGGCAACCATGAACATTCTACCTTTAAGACTCTACAAAAAGCATTAAGCGTAGCGCAGTCTGGGGATGCAATTAAACTATTTCCTGGAAGATACATAGAAGAATTCCCACTAACAGTTCCACAAGGCGTATCGGTTATCGGTGACAGCATTCGTTCAGTTAGTATTCATCCATCTGTTGCAACTAAAGATAAAGATGCGTTCTTGCTTAATGGCGAAACCACTATTGAAAACTTAACAGTAAAAGATTTCTATTACAACAGCAGCACTGATACTGGTTATGCATTTAGATTTTCTACAGGAATCACAGTAACAAATCGTAGCCCGTATATTAGAAACTGTACAGTTATAACTACAGAAGACATCGGAAACGATGCCGGCCGCGGCGCATTAGTAGACGGTAGTGTGTCATCTACTAGTAGTATCGAAGCTGCAATGCTATTCCACGCGGTTACTATGATTGTTTCGAACGCAGATGGTATTACTGCAACTAACGGTGCAAGGGTAGAGTGGTTAAACAGCTTTACATATTATGCTAATCGAGGAATGCACTTAACTGAAGGCACATTAGGATTTGCTGGCCAAGGAGTTAAGTTTGGCGCAGAGATGCGAAGCATTAACTCTGCTAACGTTTACGGCAATTACGGCGCAGTAGCCGACGGCTTACACACATTAGGGTACTTGATTGGACATAACTTTGGTTATGTAGGAACCGGCAACAATAGTCAAAACGATCGAAAACTAGCGGTTCAAGCAAACGAAGTTGTAGCGATTAACGGCGGCAAAATATATTTTGATAGCGTAGATCACAAAGGTGATTTCCGCATAGGTGATATTTTTTATGTTAATCAAGAAACTGGGCAAGTTTCTTTTGATGCACAAAGTATTAATTTTGCCGCTGACGGAAACTTAGTTTTAGAAAGCCCTGGCGGTGTAACTTTTATTGATGCTACGCAAGTAATACAAACAAATATTAAAATACATGATAATAATATTGATTCGTTACTTGGTCCTGTTAATATTAAAGCATTTAGCGGTAATACATATTTAAACACTAACGTTTTTGTTACCGGAAATACCACAGTTAGTGCAGATGTAAAAGTAAGTGGCAATGTCTTTTTAGGCAACACTCCCTTTGATACAGTTGCATTTGCTACAGATCTAACACAAACAATTAAGCCAAATTCTAATAATACATTCACATTAGGTACAAAAACTGGAACTCCTAAAGTCTGGCGCACAGCATATCTTAGTAAAACAAATATCGATGATATTCTAGAAATAGACTCTAATACCATTAAAACTATTTCTGGAGGATTAGACTTACAGTTAATTGCAGCTGGCACTGGGAAGTTGCATATTTCGTCAACTGATGTACAAGTTGACAACAATGTTACCGTTAACGGCACAACAACAATTAATGGATTAACTACACTACAAAATTACGAAATTGTAGGTAACATTCACCATGTCGGTAATTTTAACCAGACCGGAAACACTGACGTTATTGGCGATGTACAAACACAAAACATTAAAATTACCGGAACATCATATTTTGATATTCCTAATATTAATATTTACAATAATGTTATATCAGCTACCCACTTAGACGACGATTTAGTTTTTACTGGCCAAGGATCTGCAGGCGTAATAGTTGAACAAAATTTAAAGTTTGTTAACGACACTCTTAGTAACGTTGCAGCATCTCCAACTAACGACTTACAAAAAAGTATCATCTTCAGCCCTAACGGAACTGGAAATACTGTTATTAATGCAACAACATCTGTACAAATTCCAGTAGGAAATAATACTAACAAAGTATTAAGCAATTACGGAGAACTCAGACAAAACTCTACGTCTACTTGGTATGAAGGATATTTGCCGACTGGCCCAGTTAGCTTTAATAACTTATTTGACGGTGATAGAAACACCTATATTACTCCGGAATTAATTCCTGGCGCCAACGATAATACACTGAGATTTGGAATTAACGGCACAGTACGAGCTACAATAACTCCGACTAGTCTAGCTACTAGTTTAGTAGAAGTTGACAACTTACACATATCCGGAAACACTATCAATAACATTATTAGTGGAGATGATCTATTCATTAGTCCTGCTGGAGTTGGGTCGGCTAATCTAAGCGGAGTAATGTTTAATAACACTACACTTACTAATACTAGCGACTCGGCGTTTGTTATCTCAATTACAGGTACTGGGTATGTAAAATTTAATGGTACTGCAGGAATAGTAATTCCAACAGGTCCGTCGAGTGGTAGACGATTGACTCCAGAAATTGGAGAAACTAGACATAACACAACTGTTGGTTATATGGAAGTCTGGAACGGTACTACGTGGATCCCAGCAGTTGGTGTGCTTGGCGCCGCTCCAGAGTATGAAGTATTAGAAATAATGGATACTTGGGCTCTCATCCTGGGCTAAAAATTCAAAACCGATAAATACATTTACTGTAAGGGCTTGACCAAGTTCTTGCGATATTCGACTGTGGTAAACCCGCAAAGAGCCTGAAAGGGATGCGAAGGTGGTTAACCGTGAAACACGGGGTGCATAGGAGAGCTCATGGCTGTTGGTCGCATTTCCGGTCCGCTCTTAAAGAAGAATCTAGTCCGTGAAGGGATAGATTTAGCCTTTGAGACCGACCTTCTCTATTTAGACGTTCAAGGGAACGGCCGAATTGGTATAAAAACCACTACTCCTCAGCACGAATTACAAATTAATGGTACTACACGTACTACAGAATTAAAAGTAACAACACAAGCAGATATTGCTAGCTTCACTATTAGCGGCAATACTATCGCTAGTTCTAACGGCACAATTAATCTAGAACCAAGCGGTGTAAATCCGGTTGTTTATCAAGCAAAGTTACTTGTTAATAATAATTTACAAATAACAACTAATGCAATTAGCACTACTGATTTAGATGCTGATTTAGAGTTTAATACATCTGGAACTGGTCAGGTTAATGTTAATAGCAATATGTATGTTACTGGTAACATACATGCTACGGGAAATATTACCGCCGATGGCGACATTGTAATCGGCGATAGCAATACAGATAGCATTACATTTAATGCAGACATTGCTAGTAGCATTATACCTGATATTACTAATTTTTATGATATCGGTAGCGATCCAACTACCGGCGGGCAAGAGTGGCGTACAGTTTATAGCCGCGACATTGTAGCACAAAATATCGAATCAAACACTTCAGTAGTTAACGGAATCGATTTAGTATTACCGCAAGGTAATATTATATATGTTGCTAAAAATGGTAACGATGCCAATGCAGGCGTGCACGAACATAATCCGTTATTAACTGTAAAAGCAGCTCTTGCTCAAGCAGTTGCTGACGATACTATAGTCATTTATCCAGGTGTCTACGAAGAACAATTTCCATTAACAGTTCCTCAAGGAGTTACTGTACGGGGAGCAGGAATTCGTGCAGTCGAAATTAAACCAACAACTGCTACACGTTATAATGACGCATTTATTTTAAATGGCGAAACAACTGTTGAAGATTTAGCAGTTACTAGCTTCTTTAGCAGCGGCAATTTCTTTGCAGTAACATCTGCAAGTGCAGGCTCTGTAACATTCAATGCAGGAACTGCTCCGTTTGCCCACACTTATGTAAGTGGCGGTACTATTGAAGTTAACGGAACAACTTATCCTATATTAACAGCAACTTATGACTATACAACCGGCGTAACAACAGTTACACATGCTGGCGGAACAGCAACTGGCAATATATTCCTATCAAAATTAACTTTTAGCTGTAACGGAAGTACCCGAGTGTTTCCAGACAACGGGTATGCATTTCGTTTTGCAGCAAATCTTATAGTAACAACTCGTAGTCCGTATGTTAGAAATTGTACTGTTATCACAAGAGGCAGCGTAACGAGTCCGACAGATCCACGAGGATTTGATGCAGGTGATGCAGGTAAAGGTGCGTACATCGACGGTGCGTATGCTAACGCTTCTTCAAAAGAAGCAGCAATGTTATTCCACTCAGCAACCTTTATCACCCCGGGTGTTGACACAATCACAGCTAAAAACGGTGTGCGTATCGAGTGGTTAAACTCATTTACATATTTTGCAAACAAAGGTATTAATGCGTTTGTAAGCAATTACGGTTTTGCACGCCAGGGTAAAACCCGACTACGTATTGATAATCGAACAGGCACCTGGACTGTTGGTAATACCGTAAGTTATTATGACACAGATGGTATTACATTATTAGCTAGTGGTACGATTGACAGTATCGACGGCAACTATATTAACTTAACAGGTCGCTGTGTTGGGTTTGAAACTATCACCGACAGAGTTGGTAAAACCGTTTATGCTCAAGGTGATGCAAAATTAAGCATCTTACAAAAGAAATTTGGAACAGCAAGTTTAGCTTTAGACGGCACGGGCGATTACGCAACGGTTGCAAGTACACCGGACTTCGGATTCGGTACTGCTGATTTTACTGTTGAAGGTTGGATTTATGTAAACTCTATCGTAGCTACTAATCTTGTTTTTGACTTTAGAACAATTTCAACCCAAGCAGCACCTGCTGTCGGGTTCTTATCAAACGGCGCATTATTTTATTACGCAAACGGCTCTTCTGTAATTACCGGCACAGCTGGCAATATTTCAACAGGAGCGTGGCACCACGTAGCCTTAGCAAGAGCATCTGGTAATACAAAATTATTCCTTAACGGCGCACAAATTGGAAGCACATGGGCTGACACTACAGATTATATCACATCTCCGCTAACCGTTGGTGCATCATTCGGCGGCACAGCTGGATTTGTTAACGGATATATTGATGATGTAAGAGTTAGTAAAGGAACTGCTAAGTACACAGGAGCTTATGTAGTTCCTACAAGTGCATTAGTTGGCGATTTAACTACAGTTCTTTTATTACACTTTAACGGCATTAACAATTCGGCAACGTTCTTAGACGACGGCGTCACATATCAAGATTTAAGAACAAGCGCAGGCGGAACCGCAACGGTTATCGAGTTTGCTGATTATTCAGACTTCGGTGCTGAAATTCGTAGTATTGGTAGTGCTAACGTTTATGGTAACTACGGTACACACGGCGCCGGCCGCGGCGTAGTAATTTACCTAATTAGCCAAAACTACGCATATGTTGGCGCCGGTAAACTATCTACTAACGATCCTAACGATCGCATTGCTGCTAACGAAGTTGTTAAATTAAACAATGCTGAAATTTATTACACTAGCGTTGATAACGAAGGTAATTTTAGCGTCGGCGAAAGTTTTTATGTAAATCAAAAAACCGGCGATGTATTGTTTAACGGCCAGTCATTAAGTATCACCGCATTGAGCGGAGTAACATTTACTGACGGCATCCACACTACTACAATTACGTCAACTAACATCGATACCGGTAATCTTCGCATTAGCGGAAACACTATTGAAAGTTTAATAGGTGATGTTAATATCACATCTGCTAGTGGCGCTATTAATTTACAAAATAATACCTTTGTCACTGGCAACTTGGACGTTACTGGCGATGTTACAATTGGCGGCAACATTCAAATTGGAGACCAATCAAGCGATACTGTTAACTTTGTTGCTGGCATTAACAGTAACTTAATTCCAGCAACAACAGAATTTTATGACCTAGGTACCCCAAGTTTACGTTGGAATGTTGCATATCTAAGCCGAGCAGAAATTGACGGATTAGTAATTGATAGCAACACTATTAGCACAACACTAGGCAATGATGATTTACAACTAATTGCTAATGGCGCTGGCCGAATTTATATTCCTAGCAACAACGTACAAATTGATCAAAACTTAACTGTTACAACTGACTTAACAGTTACTACTGGTACAACATACACTAAGAATGTTGATGTTACTGGTACTATAACACAAACTGGCGATTATAATCAAACTGGTAATTTCACAACTAGCGGTACCTTACAAGTAACTGGTAATATCACAGGAACCGGTTATCTAGATCTTCCGCAGATTAAGATTGAAAATAATGTTATCGCTACTAAAGTAGCCGGTACCGATTTAGACCTACGTGCAAATGGCGCAGGTAATGTTATAGTTGAAGATTTTAAATTTACTGATAACAACATTCAAAGCATTTCTGCAAACTCTAATATTACTTTAGTTCCGCAAGGAACTGGTAGTGTTGTTATTAACAATAACCAAAGTTTACAAATTCCAGTAGGAACTACGCTTGAAAGACCACTAGTTCCTCATAACGGTATGATTCGTTATAATACTACCCTTTCAAGATATGAAGGATACAATAACGGCTACTGGTTACAGTTAAGCGGAGTAATTGATAATAGTGGAAACACTAGAGTATTAGCAGAAGCAACTCCGGGTGCGAACGATAACACTATCTATTTTTATGCTAATAACAATTTAACAGCAACAATAGATAGTACAAAATTATTTACTCAACGATTACAAACAAGCAACTTAGATATTAATAGTAATACTATCTCGTCAATTACCCCCGACAGTGACATTAATTTAACTGCAACTGGTACGGGCGGTGTAAGAGTCGGCAACTTTAGAATTCGCAACAACTCGATTACAAACATTGTTTCTGGAGCAATTACAGAGTTTGCTGAGTCGGGAACTGGGTATGTTAAATTTGCAGGTGTTAACGGAATTGTACTACCAAGCGGTAACACTTTAACAGAGCGTCCGCTAAACCCAGTAACTGGTATGACTAGATTTAACACTTCAGAACAATTGGTTGAAGTGTTTAACGGAGTTAGCTGGACTAGCGTTGCTGGCCAGTCAGGCGGTGTAACAACAGTAGAAGCAACAGAACTTGGTATCACTGCTGCATTAATATTTGGATAAGAAATTATGGCAACCTTTTTTAGAACAAAAGTAAACAACAATATAGGAACAACTCCGGTAGATGTTTTAGCAACGGGCTCGGGTAATAGATTTACTATTATCGGGTGTAACCTAGCAAATACAACCGATGATGCAGTTATTATTGATATTACTATAACCGACAGTACAGCTACAACTGGATTTTATATTAATCAATTAGTTATTGATCCGTACACTAGTGCAAAAGTAATTACTAACGGTGAAAAATTAATTCTTGCTGAAGATTGTAAAATGACAATCACCAGCGATACTGCTAATAGTATCGATGCAGTTATTAGCTACGCTGAGATTGTTTAATAGGAGAATATGATGAGTGGAAATTATGTATTTGGAAGATCAAAAGACGAGTTACTCGGAGATTCTCCTCAGTACTTTTATGCGTTACGCAGAACAGATAAGGGCGACTTATATTTCGCACGAGTAAACCAACTAAGCAGAGATGACGCGATACAAATTAACAATAACGGCACTACAGACGGTAATCTTCCAGACTTTGAAGAAGGAGTTGACTTCTTCGAAGGCCGCGATGTTAATCATAATCTTGTGTATGATAATCTAAATTACGAACAATATCGTTGGGACGGTAGAAGTTTATACTATTACATAGACGACGAAGGCAATTTAGTTGTTAGGACAAATACAAAATACCAGTACCCAACCGGCGTATAAATATATAAAATTACAAATATTGAGGTAAAAAATGGCAGAATTTAAGATCCCCCGAATTAGATTTACGTGGAAAAATGACTGGGCAGCTAGTACAGCCTATGTAAAAGATGACATTGTTAGATATGGCGGGAAATCATACGTATGTTTAGTCGGGCACACATCGTCGCCAGACTTCAATACGGATCTAGAGTACATTAATACTACACCAGAACCAGACGAAGCTGCTCCAAAGTGGGAGCTGTGGTTCGACGGATTTGAATGGAAAAATAATTGGACGCCTAACACTCTTTACGATCTAGGCGACTATGTTCGTTATAATAGCATTATCTATATTTGTACTAACAGCCATATTAGTTCTGCTAATGCATCATCTGGTTTAGAAGTAGACTCTGACAAGTGGACCGTTTACGCTGCTACAGACAACTGGATTAAAAACTGGACCGTTAATTATCGCTACCGAACAAATGACATTGTTCGTTATAGCGGAACTCTATATCGTTGTACTGCAGGCCACACGAGTGCTGCTAATCTAACTTTAGGTTTAGAAGCTAACTCTGGTTCATGGACTGCGATTACATACGCATACGACTGGAAAACTGACTGGGCGGTGTCTACGAGATATCGCTTAGGTGATGTTGTTCGTTACGGCGGAATCGTATATTTGTGCACAATCGATCATACTAGTGCAGCAACAATTACGCTCGGTATTGATCCAGATTTGCCTAAGTGGAATGTTGTCCACAGTGGAGTTGAATATCGATTTGCTTGGACAACTGCTACACGATATCGTCTAAACGATGTAATTAAGTACGGTGCTGATCTTTATATATGTACTTCTGCACATACGTCTACATCATTTAATCCTGCATACTTTTCAGTTTGGTTACCTGGACTAGAATTTGTTAACGCTTGGGATCCTGCTATTTCATACATAAAAGGTGATATAGTAGTATATGGCGGTTACGAATATATCTGTAAGACAACTAATACTGTAGGTACCTTGCCTTCTACAGATGTTGCTAACTGGGAACTGTTAGTAAAAAATTACAATATTAGAGACGAATGGGATGTTGCAACACAGTATAGAGTTGGCGACTTAGTTCGCCGCCATGGTTATCTGTATGTCGCAGTAGCCAATTCTTCAGGAGTTGAAACTACCGATACTGATCACTGGGTGCTAGTGAATCCTGGAATGCACTGGAGAGGAATTTGGGTCGCAGGCAACGAATACGTAATCGGTGACGTAGTTACATATTATGCATCAGCATACATCTGCGTTACTAAAACATCATCCCCGTTAACTCCGCTAGCCGACGTTGAAAACATAAGCTGGACGCTGTATATCAAAGGTGACCAGTACGAAACATTAAAAGAGCTCGGCGACATCCAATCATTTAGTGAAGGTGCGTGGAGTTCAGTTGCAATTGGCTCTGAGGGCAATTTACTAAAAGTTGGATCTGTTGAGGATTCTCTTGCGTATCTTCCGGTACCTGCATGGAGCAATTGGGGTGTAGTAGAAAAAGTGTATTATGTCGCTACCACAGGTTCAGACACTCCTAGTTACGGCACTACAATTTCAACACCTTGGCGCACTATAAAATACGCATGTAGTCAGATTACAGGTCCGGCAACAATCTTTATTAAGACTGGAACCTACAGCGAATTGCTGCCAATTAGTGTTCCTGCCGGTGTTGCACTAGTAGGCGACGAGCTTCGAGGTACTGTAGTACAACCTGCTAGAACCATTAATATTATAGGTAATAGCTCTAATTCGTCGTCTAACACAATTACAGTTAACACAACAAATGGGCTTTACGACAATGCTCCAGTACAGTTTGTGTCAAACGTAATAATTACATCTGTCACAGCAACTTCTTCTACCGGTTATAAACTAACATTAGGAACAACTATTGGCATGTATACTGGAATGCCGATAGTATTCAGCGGGGTTAGCTTCGGGAATTTATCTCCAGGCGTAACATATTACGTATTAACATACGATTCGCTTACCTCAACTATAACAATTAGTGCTTCGTTAAACGGCCCAGTGTATCAAGTATCAACTGCTGGCGGCTCTATGGAGGCAACCGCGGGGGGATTTGCAGGGCTTATTAACGGGCAAGTATATTATGTAATCGGGTCAACAATCACTCCGACTACCTTTAAGATTGCATTAGCATCTGGTAGTACTATTCCAGTTACTCTTAGCGATACCTCTAATTTATCAGTTTTTATATACGGTGCTGATGCGATTAAAGACATGTTCTATGTTCGTAACGGCTGCGGTATTAGAAATATGACATTGAGAGGATTACTAGGCGGCCTAACAAGTGCGAATGCATATGGAACTAAACGCCCGACAGGCGGCGCATATGTTTCTTTAGATCCGGGACAAGGGCCGTCGGATCCAGATGTTCAAATTACTACAAAATCACCGTACGTTCAAAACGTAACTAACTTTGGTATCGGGTGTACTGGTCTTAAGATCGATGGATCGCTACACAATGCTGGTAACAGATCAATTGTTGCTAATGATTTTACACAAATTATCAGCGACGGCATTGGTGTATGGTGTACTGGGCATAGTTCGTTAACAGAATTAGTATCTGTGTTTACATACTATAGTCACATGGGTTACTTAGCAGAAGACGGCGGTAAGATTCGTGCTACTAATGGTAACACTTCTTATGGCGATTACGGTTGCGTGGCAGAAGGGTACGACGTAACAGAAGTTCCACTAACTAGCACAGTAAACAATCGAAATCAACAAGCACAAATTGCTGCGGCATTTATCGGTGAAGCAACTAATAAGATTTTAAAATTAGAGTTTAGTAATGCAGGCCAGGCATATACTGGTGCAACATACGCATTTAGTGGAGCAGGGTTTGGCGCACAAGCAGTTGCTGATGAATTTAGAGATAAAGCCGTATTTGAAACACGAATCACCGGCACTGACTATACTGCAGGCGGTCTCGGATACATTACATCAGGAAACCAAGCACAAGCAGGCGACACTCAAACAATTACTATTGCTTCAAATGACTTAAAAACATTTGATAACTATAAAGGTATGCGTGTTATTGTTACATCGGGCACAGGTGTTGGCCAATACGGTTATATTTCGTACTACGACGCTGTTGGCAAAATTGCAACAGTTAGTAGAGAAAGTATCGCAGCAATATCTGTTGCATCATGTACATCTACAGTATTAAATGTAACCAGTACTGCAAACTTTACACCAGGAACACCAGTAGTTTTTGCACCAAACCAACAAGTTACGTCAACATATAATACACAACATACTGTGGCAATTATGACCGGCGCATATATTTTAGGTAGCAACCTTTATATAACTGCAATGGGCGCAGGTGCAGTGGCTCCTGGTATGACAATTACTGGTTCTACTGTACTTTCAGGCACATACATTATATCGGGCTCAGGAACTACTTGGGCTATTAGTAAACCTCAAACTGTAGGAAGCCAAGCATTACCTGTTACACTTACCGGAACAAACAATTTAGTTACATTAACATCTTCAGTTGGAATGTATATTGGAGAACAAATTGTCTTTACTGGTTCAACATTTGGAAACATTAGTGCCGGAACTACTTATTATATTATTAACATTATCGGAAACCAGGTTGTATTAAGTACAACGTATAACGGTAGTGTGTTTGCAGTATCAAATGCCACCGGTCTTGCAACTGCAACTGCTGGCGGCATGCTAGGCGGACTAACTGCTGGTACGGTATATTATGTTGCAACACCTAACTTTACTTCTAATACATTCTCAGTAGGAACATCGAGCAACTGGCAAACTACTACTATCTCGCTTACTGCACAAGCATACGGTACAACTATGGATGCTAACGTAGTAGGCTGGGAAAATATTAATCCCGGCACTCCGTCAGTGGCTCTTCTAGATTCGACTAGTGTGTATTCAATTGAGCCGTGTGTAAGATTTAGTAAGCCTACAGTTACTTCGCTTGCTACAGTATTACCTACACAAGTTGCATGGACATCAGTAGCATACGGTAATGGAAGATACGTTGCAATTTCAATAAATGGAACAACAGCATATTCAACTACCGGTTCTTCGTGGACGCCAGGCGGCGCAATACCTAATGGAATTTCCGGACAATGGTCAAACGTGACATTCGGTAACGGCAAATTTATTGCAATATCTGTTAATAACGGCGAGACTGCCTATTCAACAAATGGCCAAACCTGGATATCATCGGCTAGTTTAGGATCATTTGGGTACAGTAGAATCGCATTCGGCGCTGGCAAGTTTATAGCGGTTGGCTCGATTCCGAAATACGCATCTAGTTCAAACGAAGGTGTATCGTGGTCGGAAGGATCTTTACCTGATGCGTCATGGGGTGCAATTGCATATAGCAGTATTGGCATATGGGTATTACTAGCTAACGGAACTACTCCGTATTACTCAACAGATGGTGTTACTTGGACATCAGCGGGGGCAGTTCTTACCTCGGCGAACTGGTCAAGTGTAACATGGGGCAATGGTCGATTTGTTGCAGTTGCTTCAGGCAGCGCATTATCGGCATATTCATTTGATGGCGTGACATGGATTATGAGCTCGCTACCGTCGTCTGCTGCTTGGAATAGCATTTCCTACGGTCAAGGAACCTTCTTCGCAGTTGCTAGCGGAACAAGCATTGCTGCATCATCACAAGACGGACTAGTCTGGACTTCTCGAGCAATGCCTAGTAGCACAACGTGGATCGGAATTGCATTCGGAAACCCTAGCTCGACCCCATCGTGGATTGCAGTATCTAATGGTACTGGCGGCGGCTCAACCGCAGCAGCGTTGATCACCGGCGGCACACCTGCTATAGGTAGAGCAGTAGTAGCAAACAACAAAATCAGCTCAATTAAGATATGGGAACCAGGCAGCGGCTACTCGACTACTCCGCTAGTTTCGATTACAGATCCGAACGCTATTACGGTTGCTGCTCCTGTATGTAGAGTCGGCAATGGAGTCTTAGGTAATCCGACATTTGTTAATAGAGGTTCGAATTATCGAACATCAACAACTCGAGTAGCAGTAGCATCTGGAGACGGCTACGCTGATATCTACCAACCTAGCAAAACGTTAGTAGTTTCAGGATTAGCGAGCTTACCAACACCGGGCGCAGCATTAACTATCGCTGGCAGCGCAACTCAGTTCCGTATCGTATTAATTACGGATCTAGGCGATAATAAAGCCCAATTCCAAGTTAGTCCTCCGTTGAGTATTGATACTGCTCCAGAGCATGGCGCATCAGTTAGTATCAGACAAAAATATAGTCAGTGTCGTATCACCGGCCACGATTTCTTATTAGTAGGTACTGGAAATCAAATTGTTTCAAATTTCCCAAATACTGATGTTAATACTGCAGTTTCGTATCATCAAATTGCAGAGCACAACGGTGGACGAGTCTTCCAAACATCAACTGATCAAGACGGTAACTTTAAAGTAGGTAACTTATTCGCAGTAGAGCAAGCATCTGGTATTGTTACAATCAGTGCAGATCAATTAAGTTTAGAAGGTCTACAAACGATTTCGCTAGGCGGGTTCTCTCTAGGCACTAACTCAGTAACGATTAAACAGTTTAGTACTGATAGTTATTTTACTGCAAATAGTGATACCGTAGTGCCAACACAACGAGCAATTAAAACATACATTGCTAGAAACATTGCAGGCGGTGGCGCAAACGCACAAGCTGGTGCAGTTGTTGCAGGTACGTTCGGTGTTGGCGGCGCACAGAGAATATACTCTACTACACAAACACAGTTGTTTGTTAGAAATTCTATGAACATTAAGAAGGGTATAAATGGAACTATGTTAGCAAAGAGTTACTTTGGAGCAGGATTTAAGTCCGGCGGCTTCTAAATAAGTAGAAACAAAAATGCAAAATTTTAAAAAGCATAAATACAATATCATGAATATCGGAGCATTGAATGGCTGAATTTAAACTAGGTAGAATCCGCTTTGTTTGGAAAAATAACTGGACTACAGGCGTTACATACGTTAAAGATGACATCGTTAGAAACGGTGGTAAAACATATCTTTGCGTACTCGGGCACACAGCAGCCGCTGATTTTTACACAGACTTAACTCATAGTCCAACACGTTGGAATCAAGTGTCTGACGGGACAGAGTGGAAAGGCAGCTGGACAACTAATTTTTATTACAAGGTAAATGATCTTGTAAAATATGGCGGAAGAATTTACCTGTGTAATCTAGCGCACACCAGCAATGCATCTGCAAATTCAGGAACTAGCCCAGATATAACTGCCGGCCTTGAAGCAGATCTTACAAAGTGGGATGTCTATGCTACTAGCTTCGATTGGAAAGGTGACTGGGAAACTAGTACCCGATATAAGATCGACGACATCGTTCGCTACGGCGGCATATCGTATGTGTGTAACACTGGCCACCAATCAGCCGCAACTGTTAGCACTGACTCCGACGGTCTAGAACACGATCTAAGAAAGTGGGATGTGTATGCAACTGGATTCCAATGGATCGGTGATTGGTCTAGTGGTCACCGTTATGTAAAAAACGACGTAGTATTATACGGCGGTACTACATATGTGTGTAACACAGGCCACCAATCAGCCGCAACAGCTACATTAGGTCTAGAAGTAGATCAAGGACTATGGGACTACTTCCACAAGGGCATCAAATTCTTAGGTGAATGGAGTGGTAGTGCTGTTCGATACAAAGTTAACGATATTGTTAAGTACGGCGCAGACCTTTGGATTTGTACTTTAGACCATACAAGTGCTTCATTGTTTTCTGATTCTACTAACTGGTCGTTATTTGTTAATGGCTTACAGTTTGAAAGTTCGTGGTCTGATGCTGCAGTTTATCAACCAGGCGACATTGTGTCGTATGGCGGATATGCATACATTGCTAAAACAAATCATACTAACAAAATTCCTACACAAAATTTAAGTGACTGGGACCTATTTACAACTGGATTTAATTTCCGCGGTGACTGGGAATTAACTTCTGATTACAGAGTCGGTGATGTTATTCGCTTAAATGGGTATACATATGTTTCATTGTTAGATCATACATCTGACAATGTTAATTTGCCGCCAAACTTAACATACTGGTCTAGACTTAATAGTGGTATCAAGTGGGCAGCAACTACACAATTGTTTGCCAACGTAGGTGGCACAAATATTGTAGGTACCGGCAGCGGTGCAAAATTTGATGTAACATTATCAAATACAGGTTATACTGCTGTAGTACATACAGGAAGCGCCGGAACTGGGTATGTAACTAACGACACTATTAAAATTACTGGCGATCTAATCGGCGGTGTTACACCAGCAAATGATGTTACTCTTACTGTAACTGCTTCTGGTGGCAATGTACAAACTGTTACCGCATCTGGTATAGCTGTAACATGGGCATCTGGCACAAGTTATGTACTAGGTGATGCAGTACTTTTTGGTGTTAATTCTTATATTTGTATATTGGCACACGTCGGTGGCCCAAGTAGCAGACCTGATAGCGATGTTACCGGTACATACTGGAACCTATTATCACAAGGTTCGATTACTTCAGTATTAACTACGCAAGGTGATACAATTTATTACGGTGGTTCAGGTCCAACACGTTTACCAATCGGTACAGACGGACAAGTTCTTCGCGTTACTGGTAATAAGCCAAGTTGGGAATACTTTGGCGTTATTAACAACGTAGTCTATGTTGCTAACAACGGTGCAGATGTAATCGGCGCTGGACAAGGCCTTACTGTTGATAAACCATGGAAGTCTGTAAGATTTGCAGCCAAGCAAATTGAAGATGGATATTTAAATCCTAATGCCGCTAGACTAATCGCTAGTAACAAGCAATTCTTAATTAAAGAAATCAACAATTTTATTCAGTACACGAATTCAGTAAGCGTTAGTGCAGCATCAACTACTGTATTCACAGCTACTTCAACTGCCGGCATTTATGTTGGCATGCCAATTAGTTTTACTGGCACACTTGGTGGAGTTACAGCAGGTACAACATATTATGTGTATGACATCGTAGGTAACACATTTGGTATTTCTAATACCTCTGCTACTCCTACTCGCAGAACATTAACAGCTGGATCTGGCTCAATGACTGGATCTTATGTTTATGTTCCAGCTAAGGCTGAGCGAGATGCAGGGATTATTGTTGATGCATTAGTGTACGATATTAGCCACAGCGGTACATATCAAACTACACAAGCAGCATTGGCTTACTTTAATTCAGCAGGTAATGCATATGTATCTGGAGTATACTCGTATGATATTACTGCATTCGTTGGTGCATTAAACTATCTAACAGTATTAGTGGGCAATGTATTAGCAAACGCAGCACCGGCACAAAATTACCAAACTCTTAATAGTGTTGCACTAGCTAACCAGGCTATTCAAAATATCGATGTTACAAAGATTTCTGAATCTAGCACAGCTACTATCACAACTAATTTAATTTCAATTGTTACAACCGGTCTTTCTGCAGGAACAACTTCTGCAATTCCAGCAGTTGTTAACCCAGGAACTACTATCAGTGTTAAAACTGGTACATACACTGAAGTATTGCCGATTGTTGTTCCGCGCAATACTGCGGTTGTTGGTGATGAATTACGCTCAAGCGTAGTTAAACCTGCTGTTGCAAACACTAACCTAGTTAACGATAAACCTAAAACTATTAGTGTATTAAATCGTATTAAAGCAATTGTTCCTGATCTATTAGCAAACAATTCAGTAACACCGACAGACGGTAATACTTCACCGCAACTTTATCTAAATGGGTTTGCCGGTAGTGCAACTGCTATTTCGAGAATCAACACAAATACCGGTGTGATTAATACAATTCTTGCAGGCGGCCTTGCAGCAGTTCCGTCAACCACAATCACCGATCCGTCGGGATATGATACTGGTTACTTTAACGCACGTCGTTTAATCGTTGCTAATAAACAATTCTTAAAAGACGAAGTTACTGCATTTATGGCAACTGGGCCATACTCTACGTTATGGGGAAATTTAACCGCTGGACAAAAAACAGCATGTACACGTGATATCGGCTATATCGTTGATGCATTGCAGTACGATTTAACGTATGGCGGTAATTTAGAAACAGTAGTTGCAGCACGTTCTTATTATAGCAACGGAACATTTGTTGAAAATTCAAATGAAAAAACTGCAGCTCTAGCCGTCCAAGCACACATCAAGAGTATCATCGATGAAATTTCTAAAGGAATAGCAATTACTCCGTCAAGTGGTAATGTAACTCCTCAAGATACAAGCGGTACAGGCGGAAGCCCGGCTGCAGCATTATTTGCACAAGACCGCATCCAAGAAATTTATAATACAATTTCGTCTGGTTACACACCAACAGTTATAGCACCTAGCACAAGTTGGGTTGCGAGTGATCTAGTTGCTGCTAGTGCAGTTATTCAATCTAAAAAGGCAGTTATTCAATCTGGTGCTATTGCTGCTATTAATAGACAATATCCAACATTAGTGTATAATACTGCAACTTGTTCACGAGATGTCGGTTATATGATCGACGCTCTATGCTACGACGTTATGTTTAATAGTAATTTCCGTAGTATAAAAACTGGTATGTCTTACTACAGAGCTACAAGCTCTGCACAAGTTGTTATTAACAATCAGTTAACACAATCAGAGTACGTTGTTAATTATATTAACACAACATTACAGCACTTAGCACAAGGTGTTATTGGCGATGCTGGCAGTACCTCAGCAACTAACTCAGTGTTAACAAGCACCTCAGTAATTAACACAATTTTAGTAAACGGTATCACAACAGTTCCAGCATTTACATTTACAAACCCAACTGGTTATAACACTACGTTCTTAGAGAGCTACGGTGATGGTAAAGCACAAATTGTACAAAATTATCAATTCATTAAAGATGAAATTAGTGCATGGATGGCATTACCTGCAAACGGCTATAATACAGTTTGGGCAGCAATCGGCGCAGGCGGCCAAGCTAACTGTACACGCGACGTTGGATATATCTTAGATGCTCTACAATACGATATGACTTACGGTGGCAACACTCAGTCATTGATTGCAGGTAGTGCGTTCTACTCTAACGGTGCATTAGTGGAGTACATGACTGGTGAAAAAGCAGCAGCTATTGCAGCATACGGTCGTTTACAAACAATCATCGGGCAAATTGTTCAAAAGCAATTAGTTACTCCTACGAGCGGTAACACTACACCGCAAGTGACAACTGGATCAGTTGGCGCAAACATTGCAGCCGCTGCTACTTTTGCACAAGCCCGTGTAGGTGATGTTATTAGTTGGATTACTAATGCTACTGCTCCAACTGCGATTGCTCCGACTGCAGCAATTGCGTTAGCAAGTACAGCATTACAAAATGGATATACAGCATTACAAGCAGCTAAGACAGAAATTCAAGCAGATACAGTAGCATGGGTTAACAAGTTCTATCAAGCAGTTAATTTTAATTCAGTTACATGTTCACGCGATGCTGGATTGATCGTAGATGCTCTAAGCTATGACTTAGTGTTCGGTACAAACTTTAACAGTATTAAAGCTGGTATGGCATACTACAGAGCAACTACTTCAGCAGCTTACGTGATTACTAATCAACTTGCAGCAGAAATTGGCTCAGTTAACTTTATTGGACAAAAAGCGAAGAGAATTGCAGCACACGGGGCATCTGCACAGATTATTGCCAACATTGATGACATGATCGCATCGATTATTGGGACAGTAACAACTTCTGCAACTGCTACAGCAGTCGGCGGCGATATTACTGTTAATAGTTCAGCAAACTTATATGTAGGTATGCCGATTAAGTTTGGTGCATCTGTTGGTGGCCTAACTACAGGACAGACATATTGGGTAGCTAGTATTCCAAACACTACAACTATTACTGTTAGTTCGGTATGCGGCAGCACTACACCGATTACATTAACTAATCAGTCGGGAATAACTATATCAGTAACTGCCGGCAGCCAATACGAATATTGTGGAACTAACACATACAACAACGTATTGTCAACAATTAACGGTGCTGAAATCTTACGTGCTAACACAACATTCTTAGCAAACGAAGCAACAGCATGGGTAGCTCATACATATGCTGCAGCCGTGACTTCGACAGCAGCATCAACTGGTAGATTAACAACTACTGCACCACATCCATTTACAATCGGTGATCCGGTTGTGTTCGCAGGAACAACCTTTGGAAACATTACTGCTAATTTAGTTTATTATGTGTTAGATGTTCCAACAACAAACACAATTACACTAACGTCAAATCAGGGATCTACTACTCCGGTTACACTACAAGACGCATCTGGCGCAATGACTGTAGAGTACAGTTTTAGTGCTAGTGCTTGCCAGCGAGATATGGCTGCATATGTTGATGCTCTTGCTTATGACATTAATTACTTAGGTAACTACAAATCATTAAGAGCAACTCAGTTGTACAAAAACTCTGTGAGCGGATCACTACTATCAGACATGTTCTACTTACGTAACTCAACTGGTTTACGTAATATGACACTTAGCGGTCTAACTGGCGACTTAAGTACTGCAAATTCTTACGGTACAAAACGTCCAACGGCTGGTGCGTATGCATCCCTAGATCCAGGCTATGGCCCAACAGATAACAACGTGTGGATCTCAACACGCAGCCCATACGTTCAAAACGTAACTAACTTCGGTACAGGCTGTGTTGGCTGTAAGATTGACGGTGCATTACACGTAGGCGGTAACAGATCAATTGTTGCTAATGACTTTACACAAATCCTTAGTGACGGTATCGGGGTGTGGTGTACAGGACACAATTCGTTAACAGAATTAGTATCTGTGTTTACATACTATAACTATGCAGGTTACCTAGCAGAATATGGTGGTAAGATTCGTGCTACTAACGGTAATAACTCATACGGTACATACGGTTCATTAGCAGAAGGTGTTGACACTTATGAAGTTCCTATTACTGGAACAATTAACAACCGATACTATGAAGCACAAATTGCTAACGTATTAACAGATTCTACAAATAACATTTATAGATTCGAGTACAGCAATGCCGGTAACGGTTATAATACTGCAACATATTCAATCAGCGGAACAGGTTACAATGCAGCAACAGTTAGCAACGAATTCCGTGACAATGCAGTATTTGAAACAGCATTGCTTACAAACGGTGCTAACTACGCAACTATTTCAAACGTTGCCCAAGGCGGTAGTACAACTAGCATTACAATCGCAGCAACCGACAGTGCAATTAGTGCAGCGTATATCGGAATGCGAATATTGTTACTTGGCGGCACTGGGGTTGGTCAAACTGGTTATTTCTTAACATATAACTCAGGAACAAAATCAGGTACCGTTGCTAAGGAAAGTTTTGCGCCACTAACAGTAACATCTGCTGGATCTAATCTATTAACTGTCGCTAGCACAGCAACGTTATATGCTAACATGCCTATTCAGTTTACTGGATCGGTCTTAACAGGTTGTACATTATCAACAGGTACAACGTACTATGTCGTCGGAGCAAGCATTACTGCAACACAGTTTAGTGTTTCAACTGGGTCAGGCGGCGTAGCAATCTCTGTTGGTACATCATCAGGTGGTGGCCCAATGTTAGTTAATGCAGTTGGTTGGGATCACGTGCTTCCAGGAACTGCAATTGCTAGCTTCTTAGACTTAACAACATCGTATGTTATCGAACCTCGTGTAACATTCACAAGCCCAACATTTAGTGCTACTGCCGGAACTATTACTAGCTCAGCATACACTGATGTTGTGTACGGAGATACTAGTGTAACTTACAACGGTGTAGGATCAGCAGGTGTTGACTCAACTGGCGGCAGCGGATCTGGCGCAACGTTCACTGTAACTAGATCAGGTGTAGCATATTCTGTTATAACTAATAACACCGGTACTGGATACAAATACGGCGATGTACTAAAGATTGTAGGTACAAGTCTGGGCGGTGCAACAACGGCTAACGACATCACAATCACCGTTAATAATGTAAACTCAACAACTGGAGCAATCCAGAACTTTACATACACCGGCACAGGTGCAGGCGGCTATTATGTAGCTATCACTGACGGTAGTTCAGCAACACAAATAAGTTCAAACGGCACAACGTTTGCATCCGGTGGCGCACTAACTGGCACCGCATGGAGTGCAATTGCATATGGCGCTGGTCGCTGGATTGCTATTGCTAAGACCGGAACTGCAGCATCTGCATATACAACTGATCCTACTGTAGCATGGACAGCCGGCGGCACTCTTCCAGCAACCCCTGGTTCGTGGGCCGCAGTATGTTACGGCAACGGTGCATTTATGGCAGTATCAGCAGGATCGACTTTAGCGGCTTCTTCAACAAACGGAGTATCGTGGACTGCTACTGCTGCTTTACCAGCAAGCACAACATGGACCGGAGTTACTTATGGTAACGGTGTATATGTAGCAGTTGCTAGCGGTGGTACACAAGCAGCAACGAGCACAGATGGTATTTCGTGGACTACAAGATCGTTACCAACATCTGCTAACTGGTCAAGCGTAACATTTGGCAAGGGTGTGTTTGTAGCGGTAGCGACCGGTAGCAACATTACTGCATACAGTAAAGACGGTATTAACTGGATTCAACCTAACGCAGGATTACCAGCAAGTTCAACTTGGTCTAAGGTTCGATACGGCAACGGCGTATTTGCAGCAATTACATCTGGGGCTACAGCACTACTAGCATCGTCGGAAAATGGTAAAGATTGGACTGCTAGAACACTAGCAACAACACAAGCGTGGTCCGGAATTGCATACGGTAACCCTAGCTCAACACCATTATGGGTATGCTTAGGTACATCAACTACTGTATCAAATTACCTCAACTTAGGATGTACTGCACAGGCCCGCGTTAAGGTAAGTAATGGCGCAGTTAGTGAGGTTAGAATTGTTGAACCAGGTAGCGGTTATGTTGCTGCCCCAATAATGACATTAACTGATCCTAACGTTACATTAGCAGCTACTTGGACAGTAAGAACAGGTACAGGAGTTTTAGCTAATCCGACATTTAGCAATCGCGGATTACAATATGCTACTGCTACAGCAACAGTTGACGGCAACGGATACGGCGACGTATTCCAAACAGGCTACTATATTAATGTATCTGGTTTGTTAAGTCAACCAACTGCTGGTTCAAATATTCAAATCGCAGGCAATAATACTTACTACAAATTAGTTCAAGTTACTAACTATTTAGGTACTAGCGGCAATGGCGCAGGCGGTTCGAGTCCATATACTGCTAGATTCCAGATTAGTCCTGCATTAACGTCAGTTAACACACCGGCACACGGTGCAGCATTAACTATGCGAATCAAGTACAGTCAAGTTCGTCTAACAGGACATGACTTCTTAAGCATTGGTACTGGTGGCGTTACAACAACTAACTATCCAAACACTCCAACACAATTAGCTGATGCAAATAAGCAAACAGTTGGTAACGGTGGCGGGCGTACATTCTACACAGCTACAGACCAAGATGGTAACTTCACAGTTGGTACATTGTTTAGCGTTCAGCAAGCAACTGGTGTGGCAAGTATTAATGCTGATGCGTTTAACTTAGCAGGATTGAACTCGCTAACACTAGGCTCTGTAGCGTTAGGCGGAACGGGTGCAACAGTTACCCAGTTCTCAACAGACCAATACTTTACGGCCAATAGTGATAATATTGTGCCAACACAAAAAGCAATTAAATCATATATATCGAGTCAAATTGGTGGCGGATCTAGTGCTTTAAATGTAAATACACTAACTGCTGGGGTTATCTACATTGCAGGTAATAGTATGAGTACTACTACTGGTGTGCAGATTAATGTAACAGCAACAATGAACTTCACTGGCGGTATTAACGGGTTGCCAGTAGCAATGGACTTCCTACTTTTAGGATAATGGAGAAAAACACATGGCAACGGGAATTTTAGGAACATCAAACTTAGCTGGCGCAGTAAACACAGTTTTATATACTGTGCCAGCAACTACTTTTACAGTAGCTACAGTTTCGTTTTGTAATAGAACTAACTCAGCAGTTACTATTAGACTTGCTTTAACAGCTAGCTCGTCTCCTACAACTGCAGAATGGATAGAATATGACGCAGAAATTCTACCAAAAGGAGTACTAGAAAGAACAGGTTTAGTACTTGACGCTGGGAAAAACTTAGTTGTTTATTCTAGCCTAGCAAACGTATCAGCAGTGGCGTTCGGAATCGAAACGCCAACGGCATAAATATACTGATAAAGGAATACTCACATGGGAAGATATATCACAACAACTGGTACAGCTGGGTCGGTAATTAGAACTAATGCTGGCACAAACTACAATGCTGTAGTTAATGACAGAATTCTTTGTACTGCCGGCGGCCAAACAATTACATTGCCAGCTGCTGCAACCTGCGTAGACGGCGACACTATTCAAGTAGTCGATGCTGCTGGCATTGCTGGTGCAAGTAATATTACTATTGCAAGAAATGGTTCTAATATTCAAACATTAGCCCAGGATTTAACAATCAACATCAATAATGCTACAGTTACTTTAATCTTTAGCACAGCACTAGGGTGGACAATCCTACGTTAACGGAAGAATAGAATGTCGAATTTACGAGATTTACTATTAATTAGCCCTCCTTCTGCTACGCCTGTTTATATTCAACAACAAGTTGCAATTTATAACGGCCGAGAAGGTACAGGCGTACAAGACGGCGGCAAGTGTTGCTGCTGGGTAGTCCCAAGTGGCGTAACATGGGCAACTGTAGAAGTATGGGGCGCCGGCGGTGATGGCGGCGGTGGATGCTGCTGTATGGGGCAATATAAGTCTCCAGGCTCTGGCGGCTATTCAAAGAAAACAATCAATGTTACTACGCTATCATATTTGAATGTGTGTGTAGGCGGCTCGGGATGCTGTGCACAACAATGTTGCGGAACATGCGGTTTTCCTAGTTTTGCTAAATGTCCAAACGACGCAGTTTTTGTTTGCGCTCAAGGCGGCATGGGTGGCTGTACAGTATGCGGACACATGGGCGGCCAAGCGTGTACAGGTCTATGTACGTCAGCATGTATGTGCGGCTGCGGCGGCGTTGGCGACTTCCAAGGCCCTGTTTGGAACGTATCCGATCACCAAAACAACTTCTGTACAAACGGAAATTACCAAATGGCGTTACAAGCATTTAAATACCAGCCAAATCTTCGCAAGTCATTTGACCCATGTGTAACATCAATGGCAATTAGCGGATGTAACGTTTGGCAAGGTATGATGACAACATGGCCAGGCGGCCCAGGCGCCGGCGGCCAGGGCTGCGGTGGTGGTTGTTGTTGGGGCGGCTGGGGAACTAGCGGTTTAGCGGTTATAACTTACGGTTAAGGGTGGAATGATGCCAGAAATTACAAGAATTGAGAAAACATTTACATACGATCTTCCAGATGCGTATTTGTATCAAACAAACAAATTAAAGAAAACAGGCCAATGGACATATTATGGCCCAGACAAAATGTGGATCTTTGTTGACAATACAACTAAGAAAATCATTAGTCGATTCCATTATACAGACGCCGACAACGGTGCAGATGTTCCAACGCCAATTGGTCAAACAAAGATATTAGTTGACGCAAATGATAATCCGCTACTTGCTAGCATTATTCATAATGAAGTAGATTATGGATCTCTACCACAAACTGTAGAAGAACTTCCGGACGGTAACACATACGGTCACCCTGATCCACAAGTTCCTGACCATACTTATGAACTATCTGAAATCGTATTTGATTTCGATAAGCAAGAATTTGTAAAACCATATCCTTGGAAACAACCTCACGTATCATGGAACGACTTAAAGGCTTGGAGAAATCGCCAACTTGCATTATCTGATGCTAAAATTCGTACATGTCGTCCTGAGGACATTCCTGCATGGGAAGAATACAGACAAAAGCTACGCGACTTGCCAACATTAATGGGCGACGTTGATCCTTGGAAAGTTATTTTTCCAGATGCTCCAGATGCGATTCTACCACAACCGCCAATAGGGGGTTAATAAATGTCAGACCTAAGAACATTATATCCTGATAGTCGATATAATATTACCTCGAGCGTAACAAATCCGTATAATGTAATTTACGTGTATGACTCTGCTGGTATTAACAGCATCTATCCAACTAGCACAGGTAAATGCTGCCTTTGGACAGTGCCTACTGGTGCAACGTGGGCAAAATTTGAAGTCTGGGGCGGCGGTGGCCCGGGCGGTGGCTCTTGCTGTTGCCAACAACCGCAACAACCAGGCGGCGCTGGCTCATATGCTAGAAAAACTATTCGAGTTGTCCCCGGCCAACAATACACAGTTTGCGCAGCAGCACCGACGTGTTGCTACTCGGCATGCCAGGCACCTGCTGGATATCCGTCATATGCTTGCGGAAATAACAGTAATACTGGTATAACATATCCACTATGTTTATGTGCAAGCGGCGGCTGGGGCGGTTTTTCGCAATGCTTTACAGTAGCAGCCGGTTGCTACCATTGTTTAACATGTGTATGTGGAACAACATGTGGCGCAGACCTTTCAATTTGCGGTACAACTGGCGCAAGTCACAATTCTAGTTGCGGATATGACGGCTGGACATATACTCCAGATGCACCATACCTAGGCGGTGGTATGAGAACTTCCGCAGACTTTTGTGCGTTTGCTAACGCAGCCGGCATTAGTATGTCGGGATATGCATCTTTTCCAGGCGGCGGTGGCGCAGGCGCAAATACTACCGGCGGCAACTGCTACTGTGGTGGCCCAGGCGCTCCAGGATTAGTAGTTATAACATACAAATAAGAAGGAATACGCATGTCAGATTTAAGATCACTAGGATTTACAGCTACTAGAACAATTACAACTACAAACTTTCCAACAGAGTTTGTAGTAAAAGGCCCAGCCGCCGGTAACGCATTAGACGGCGGATGTTGCTGTCAGTGGACAGTTCCGGCTGGCACTACATGGATCACGTTTGAAATGTGGGGTGGCGGCGGCACTGGCGGCGTATCTTGCTGCTGTTCATTTGGACCATCTGGCGGGTCAGGCGCATATTCTATTAAAACTGTTTGCGGAACCGCACTCGCAGGGTGCCAGTATACAATTTGCGCCGCAGGGTCGAGCGGATGTAGCCAAAGCACAGCAGGATGTACTGGATTTACGTCATATGTTACTGGATACGGCCTTACAAATTTTTGTGCAGCAGGCGGCGGTCAGGGATGTACTTGGTGTTGGGGATTTGGCGGTGCATACAACTGTCAAACACAATATTGCTGTTCATGTGCGAACGGTGGCGATCTTAATATTCCAGGCCCTCGCGGCGAAGCAATTCAAACACAGTTCTGCGGTATGCAAGGACAAGGATATGCTCCTACAGCACCTGCAGCCCAATCAGGACCAATGGTAGGCGGACATCACTGCCAGTGGGGCGGCGGTCTTGGCTGGCCATGTGCTGCATTCCCAGGCGGTGGCGGCCATTCTGGAATTGCATCTGCAAACTCTTGTTGTTATGCTGCACCTGGCGCAGGCGGAATGGTTTCAATTACATACGGTTAATATTATGGCGAACATTATTACAAAAACATTTACATACGATTTACCTGATGATTACCTAAGTCAACAACGGACATTAGATAAAACTGCTGAATGGACATATATTGGTCCAGAAGAAATTTGTTTAGTGGTTAACAAAGAAACAAATACATACGCTGGTATATTCCTCACACACGACCACGATAAAGACAATGTTCCAGTACCAATTGACAAGTATCATGTACATGTTAGTTGCGAAGATAACCCATTGTTATGTGCGTTAGCTCACGCAGAAACTGAAAAACCAGACTATGCAGATTTAGAGCAACAAGAAGAATTGTTACCAGACGGATTAACTTATAAGCGTCCGTTACATCCACCACCGGATCACACTCACGACATTCTTGATATTCAGTTTGATCCAACAACACAAACTGCAATTACTCCATATCCATGGAAAAAACCACACATGGATTGGACAAGTCTTAGAAGTTGGAGAAACGGTATTTTACGAGATTCTGACGATAAAGAACACGAATACATGCCCCAACACTTAAATGATGCATGGGCAGAATATCGTCAAATATTAAGAGATTTGCCTCAAGTACACGGCGCTTCTAATTCGTTTTATATTATTGATCTGAATGCAACTACACCAGTTAATACTGTAGGACAACCTGTTTTACAATTAACTAGTGTTGATGGTATTGAACTCGGTGACGAAGTTGGCATGACTGATCGTTTTGCAACTAACTTGTTCCGTGACGATGCAGTAGTTGTAAGTATCGATTTAGAGAAAAAACAAGTTACATTTAATTATAACTTATTAAGAACTCCATCGGAATTAGATACTAGAATTACTATATCTCCAGTACCGGCTACAGATCCATGGAAAATTGGAGCGTATACTGCTCCGGACGGATCTAATGGTCCAGACGGCGATAATCCGCCAGTCATCGGAAACGTAGTTAAATAAAAAAAGCACCCTAGGGTGCTTTTTTATTAGTTTGCTACTTTGATTAGTTTGCCTAATTCGGGTAAGAATAAGTACTCAATTTCACTTCGGTACAGCGTATCAATCGCATCCTCTAATGTCTCAACTAACGGATCTCCGCCTAAGTTAAAACTAGTGTTGAATAATACAGGAACTCCGGTTTTGTCATTGAACGCACTAATTAGATTATAAAAGTGTTCGTTTTGTTCTTGGGTAACTGTTTGAATACGACAAGTACCGTCTACGTGAATAATAGCTGGAATCTTTTGCTCAACTCCAGGCTGGCAATTAACAGCATACATCATGTAAGGGCTATCTTCCATTCCACGTAAATCAAACCACTCGTGTACGTGTTCTTGCAAAATTGTGCCAGCAAACGGTCTAAAGTATTCACGGTGCTTAACTTCATTAACAAAGTCCTTACCGTCTTCGTATGTTGGATTAAACAAAATACTTCTATTACCTAATGCACGTGGCCCGTTTTCACTACGGCCTTGATACATCGCAACAATGTTTTTAGTAGTTAGCAAGTCAACTACAGTATCGTATGTTGCATCAGTAATCTCAACGTTGTGTGATTTAATAAACGGTGTCAAATCTTGCTCAGTAATCACATGTTTAGGACCTAAGTACAGTCGATTAACCGTATAATTATGTTGCATCATTGGGTGGAATGCTTTATGCATTAAAATAGCAGCGCCAATTGCTGTGCCAGCATCGTTGCTAATAGGTTCTACATATAAGTTAATACCTTCATCCTTAAGTGCCTCAAGGTAATGGTAATTAGCTACACAGTTTAATGCATAACCACCACTTAAGACCACATTTTTATGTCCGGAATCTTTTACTGCTTTTCTAATTAATTTAACAACTTCTGCTTGTGTCTGAGTTTGACACGCATATGCTAAATCTCTACGATTCTCGAGCAATGTAACATCTTCTGCATCTGCTCCGTCTTTTAAGAATTCAAACAGACCGGCATTAATTTGTGCGCCGTTCGGATATGTTGGAACAATTAGGTTTCTATTTGTTAATGGAGCAATACTTGTTTGGTCAAACAGCGGCGGTATCTTATCATTAGGCTTACCGTACGGAAATAATCCCATAGTCTTGCCTGCTTCAATTGAACTCCATCCGCAATACTGTGTAACTGCTTCGTAGACTTTCGTAATGCCTGCACGATCAGTTATTAGCGCCGTGTGTGTTCGTTCTTGTTCGTCGTAGATTGAACTGTCAAACTCTTCAACTAACGCACCGGCTAGTGGTCCTCTTACTCCGATATGCTTGTAGATTGTATCAAACCATGTAGGGAATGTACAGTCAAATACTGATTCTGTTTCCCAACCGGTGATTGTTTCGTTTCCTGCATTTAACGGAATAAAGGTTCCTGCGCCGTCGACTACTACTGCAACAGCAGCAGGAAATCCTGAACGATAAAATGCACATGCTGCATGAAGTTTATGATGAATATTACTTAGATCAATAACTTGAGGATGGCCGTACGGGTTTGCTTTTCGATCGATTAGCCCTAGTTTTCTTGCTAGCCCGGTGTATACATCTTCTCCTGAAAAGTCGACTCGACCGGCAGTTTCATTTAACTTCTGGGTATGTGCGATAACAAGATAATCTAGTCGATCGGTGTATTCTAAAATCTTTAACATTGAAGCATACGGACCGCCGTCATACTTTTGACGAGTTATGCGCTCTTCTTCAATACTGAAAATAATTTCCCCGTTCTTAAGCAAGCATACACTACTGTTATGACCTCTAGCAATGCCTGCTACCCAAATATCTTTCGATGGTGTGTTCATACGTTTCCTTTAAAATCCTTGCGGCCTACCCGGCCATTTTAATTTATTTGCTGATTCTGGAAAACCAACCTTAGTTGCTAATGAGAATTCAAAAGCAGCTTTGTTACTTCTAAACTTTTGTTGCAGCAACTTAACACTTTCTGCTAGATCCAAAGTCTGGTCAAAAAGCTCGTTAGATAAGTTGAGCTTATTTTTTAATTCCTGTTCAAGCCATAAGCGATGCTGAGATACACTCGGGTGCAAATCAACAAAGTTCTCACCTACACCGTCAACAAACGCATACGACAGGTCTGGGCAAGTTTGACAAAATAGTTCCATAGGCATTAACCAGCGATCTTTACGATCTTCCCAAATTGGTTTTTCGTAAACTTGTAGGTCCGGGATTAGATCCCAGCCAGCATACGACCCTTTTTGGTTTGTGTATTTTTTAATCATATCAGACTGTTCGCCGTACAACTCTCGAACACGCATATCTCCACCTAAGTTTCGAATGTCCCCGATGCTAGTCATATAATATGTACAGCCAGTATTTTCTAAAAATCCTTGTACTAACGAAATATTATTAAGTGTATGCATAAAATATGCAGGCTCGTAAAAGAATGTGTTAAGCCATTTCTCGTCGTACAAGTTAGCATTATGATAGTTAAAGATGCTACCGTACGTCTTCCACCCTAGTGTGCGCTCGGGCATAGTTTCCTGATGCCACCAGTCATTACGCAAATGACTAGACCATTGCACTATAACAACATCGTCTTTATTAAAGTGGTGTTTCGCGTTACATTCTGCAACACGTTCGGCAATTGCTCGATTGCCAATGCCGGACAATGCCCAGTTCTCAACAGTATCAAAATCGTATTCTAGCATGTTGGCCCAAGTAGGCCAACTATAACTAGTATAACTACATCCGAATGTAAACAATCTTTTCATTTTTATTGTGAGCAGCAACTCTGCGGTGCGTTAGTTACTCCGATTTCTTTCGGAGCAGGTGTATCTTTGACAAATTTCTTAAATCCGTCGTGTACAGATTTAACAATAGCCTCTTCAATTTTGTCATTCATTCGCATAATGCCGTCATTACCGCGATCAGCAACTTCGTCCATGGTAATTCTAATAGGACTATATTTGCGAATAGTGCCGCCCATGTCCAACACATCGAATTTTTTGTTATTTGGATATGATACGTTAACAGCGAATGTTGATCCTACAACAATTGTAGCAGGCTTATCGAGCGCACATGCCATGTGCTGCCCTACAGAGTCACAGCCTAAAAAGTAATCCGAATTTGCAATTACTCCTGCCCACTGTCTTAGATTAAGATTCTGGGGTTGTGCTACTGGCTCTTTAAGGCCGTGCTGTTGGAAATCAATGCTAATTTCGCTCATTAAAATAACAGCATACTTCTTTTGAAGCATTCTAATGATGTTGATCACGTGAACGGCTTCAAAGCTTCTAGACGACGGATCGAAGATAATACCGTTTTGATGTTGTACCCCTCTACCAAACGGTTGGAATACTACAACTTTGTCTCGTTTGGTTTTTTCTTTAACTTCCCGGACTATATTATATCCTGTAAACATTTCTTCGTTGTTTAGACGAATTACTGGATCAGGCAATTCTCGAACACCCTTATTGTTAATAGCAATGTCGTACGCTTGACCAATTGAACACTTTTGATTAAAATATTCCCAAACTCTGTAAGGCTCTGGGCTAACTAAATCCATATTAATTAACTTGTCCTCAAACAAGTTTTTGTGCCAATGATCGTATGCCCGTTCGTGTAAGATCGGGTGACCTTTGTAAAAATCAGTGCCGCCTTCGCACACTATAATAAAATCGTTGCCGTTTTCTTCGGCGTATTTTTCCAATGCTGGAATAGAGCACACTACACGGCCGGCACCGCCGTTAATAAAAAATGCTTTTGCTCGTTGAGTCATAGCTGGTCCTATAATAAGATACTATAATTTAGCATTTTTACAGAGTTAACACAAGCGTTTTGAATAGATAAATATAGAGTAAAGAGACCAATAATGAGCAAATTATCTTCATTTTTTACCAGTGGCCCACGCGGTATTTTAAAATTTTTTAAAAAACCTGCCCTAACATATAAGGGCGATTGGATCCCAGTATTTCCAAATACTGTGCTTGATAGCTGGCACGTTGGCGAGTTCTCAACTGCTACATATCTTCTTACAGTAGAGCACGATTCTAATAAGAAAGAACTTATGCATGTAAGCGTTGTAGCTAGACCAGACCAAGCAAGTTATAACATATACGGCCGCACAAGCATCGACGACGAATTAATTATAATCGATGCGTCAGTAAACGATAGTATGTTTAGATTAAAAGCAAGCCCGTCTGATCCGGTGTTTACTGGGGTCAAGGTTACAATGCTTGCATTTTACGGAGAAACGATAAATCCGCTAACGGTTGCAGCACCTGTAGCAACAGGGCCAGGCTATACAGCAGGCACCGGCGGAAACACCGAAGGCGGCAGCGGCGGTGGTTCGACGTATATTTTACCAACTGCAGGCGTCGGCCCAATCGGCACATTAGGTGGCGTTAAAGTTGACGGTACAACTATTGCAATTAATAGCGGCGTGATATCAGCTGTTTCTAGCAGATCTTCAGTTTCTACAACTACTTCAAGTTTAGGAGCTGGCACTAGCGCCCTTGCTACTTTGTCTGTAGCAAAGGGATATACCCTTTATAGCATCACTACATCAGCCGGAGCTTGGATATCATTATATTCAAGTTCCGCTGCAAGATTTGCAGACGCTACTCGAGACATTCTTACTGATCCGCTTCCCGGAACTGGTGTTATTGCAGAAACGATTACTACTGCCCCGGGAGTAACTTACTTTAGTCCGGCAGTTTTAGGATATAACGCTGAGAATCCTGTAACATCTAATGCGTATTTAAAAATTTACAATAATAGCGGATCATCAACGGCCATAACTGTTACCCTAACATATCTTACACAAGAGATATAATATGGTAGCAGCTATATCCTCGCATTTATGTACAACAATGCATAATGTACTGGATAAATATAGCTATAATAACGGACTGGAACAGTAATGGGCGTAATACAAAAACAATTAACATCAACATCGGGATTTAGAAGCCCTGGGTTCTCTGTTGACGGTAGTGGAAACTTTGCTGTAACTACTATCGATGCCACCGGTGCGCTACGAATTAATGGCGCTGATGTATTAAGTACAACTACACTAGCAAGTACTGTAGTTAACAGTAGCCTAACTTCAGTAGGCACACTTAAAGATCTTACTGTTAATTCCGTTAACCCTATTAGTCTTTCAACTACTGGAAATACAACATTAACATCAGCAGCGTATCAACTTAGTGCCACTAATATCACTTTAAATTCGTCAGGCGCAATTGTGTTAACACCAGTAGTAACTAGTAATATTGATAATTTCAATATTGGTAGTACTACGCCGGGAACCGGCACGTTTACAACTTTATCAGCTACAGACGCAGTATATGTTGGCGGACAAAACATTAAAGCATTATCAACTGCGTTAGCAATTGCGCTTTCGTAAATAGAAAAAATTTGGAGAACTAGATGGCAAAGAAAAGAATATCAAACTACGTATTTTTACCAGGGGTGTCAAGCGACAGTAACGCCTACCCAAATGCGTATTCTTTACTCACCGCAAACAAAACATTTATCACAAAAGAGTCATCTGCGTTTATTGCTTCAAGAGTTATAGCCGATAGTGCACAAAATTTATATCCAAATGCAGTAACGTTGTTAACAAGTAACAAACAGTTTATTCTAGATGAGATCTCTGCATGGACAACTGCACAAGTAAGTGCAGCAGCAGTTGGAACAACGTTTTACGGGTACACGTACAGCTCGACAGAGATTGCAAAATGTAAGCGTGACATGGGGTACCTTATTGATGCGTTAATTTACGATGTTCGATACGGCGGGAACGAGCAAATCAACTATGTATCGAGTCAGTATTATCTAAGCGGTGTTGTCCAACTAATTAATATATCGGTAGAAGTAGCAATACAAATACAATTGTGGAATTTAATCATAAATTACATTCTACCTAAAAATGCATATACTACTGCCCAGAGTCCGGTTACTTCTACACAGACGTTAACCGGTGCAGCCGCAGAATCAGGCGCTGTTAATTGGACAAATGCACTATCTAGTATTCCTAGAAATGTGATCAGCGGCGGTTTGTCAACATTACCGACTACTGTATATTCTAATTTTAACTTTGCAGGGTACACCTACGATACTTCTAAATGTGAACGCGACGTCGGATATATCTTAGATGCATATGCTAACGACATGCGCTACGGCGGCAACTTTAGAACACGACTCATAAGCAGTCGCTATTGGGACGGTGAAGTGCCGCAAATTGTTGGCGATAGAAAAACTGAAATTGTAACTCATCAATTTATTAGAGATTTAATAACTCATACAGTATTTTTTGGATCTAACAATACTGCAAAGTGTGAACGAGATATCGGTTATTTGTTAGACGGTGTTAGATACGATTTAACTCTTGGCACAAATTATAATCAAGTGTTTTTAGGATTAGCCGAATACAACTCGTTAGAAGTAAGCGACACAGTAATTTCTACTATACAAACCGCGAAGTCATTAGTAGAGGCACTACCTTCTGTATCTAGTAGCCCTACTGCGTTTGCTCGAGTAAACGGATTCTTCTCAGAAGTAGTTGATATTGCACAAAACGGTCGTGCGGCTGCAAATACATTATCATTCCCAGAGCCAACTTCGGCCACTACAAGCCAAATTGCAGCCAAAGATAAGTTAATTGCTAACAGAGATTTCTTAGCAGCGGAAGTAAATGCATGGGTAGCACTAAATTACCCAACGGCAAATCACGATGTAGCTAAATGTACTCGAGATTTACACTATGCAATTGATGCAATGTGTTACGACATCTTATACAACTGTAATCAAGCAACTTATGACCAAGCAAAATTCTTTTTCTACGGGTTTGCTGATGGGTCGGCGGGTATTACGTCAGCGCACAAAGATGTTACTGTAGCAGCATACGGGTATTTTAAGAGCATTGTTGACGATATTGTAAAGGGCACACTAGTTACAAAGACTGTTACTGGTACAAATCCTAATACATTGTTCCAAGACGTTTCCGGAAATAATGCATTACCAGGCGAAGCAATTATTTGCCAAAACTTAGCACAAATCACAGCAAGCGTTATTGCAGCTGGCTCGCAATCTGCAGCAAATACAGTTTTAGCCGGCATTACTAAAACATATCCAAGTGTAGCATGGACAGATACTGCTCTACAAACTGCAAAAACTGCGATCGAAAACGCTAAAACAACTATTGTTCGTTCGGCTGTTGATTACATACCATTACAAAACTTATATCCAAGACAGTTATTAAATGGGTTAGCAGGTGAAGCAGGCGCTGACTTGCGCATCAATACGCTATCTAATGTTGTTACTACTGTGATAGAAAACGGACTGTTAAGTCTGCCAGCAATTGAATACGGAGTTACTACTATTAAGATGCAAGGTTATTATACCCTTGATGAAATTTTATTAGTTACCAATGCTTCGACTAATCAGTTCTTATATAATTTTAGTGACCCGGCCCTCGGTGCTGTAGCAACTTATGACGGCCCGTACGATAGTAACAATCATTATCAAGATACAGATTTTCCGCAGTTTTTACAAACAGCAGATTACATCACTACGCTTACTTTAAAAGCAGATTCTAGTACTGCTAGCCCTACTGACGATATTCAAATCTTCGTCGAAGGCGCCGAACAAAAAGTTAGACCATACGACTTTGGCACTGACGCAATTGAACGTATGCGTGTAGCCCAACCACAGTCTATGCTTGATGCTGACTTTGAATACGGATTACAACCTACTAAGTGGCAGGCAATCGGTATCGCCCGCGGATATCCGTCAGTTTATGAATTACCTGGCTCCGATACTGCGGTATTGACAGTTACTACCGATGCATCGCTCGGGACAGGCGGTATTGGTGAATCGCTAATTACAGTAACTACAGCTTCACCACACGGGTTTACTACAGGCACACCGATTACAATTCGTTCTCTAGCTAATACAGTTTCTGGATTTAATCGCGCTGAAGGCACGTTTATTGTTATCAGCGTTCCGAGCCCAACTACATTTACATATTATGCAGCAGCAAAAGTAGGCAGCAGCAACGGACAAATTCTTGCTACTACATATACACAATTACGTAAGGGTGCGTTTTACACCGGAGCAAGCATTGGTCAACCGACCATTACAGTATATAACAATGGCCAGGTCGGAGCGTTCACTACTAAATTTATTACACCGGTTGGATCTCAACAAATTGCAGTTGCTGGTGCAGTACCTACTCTCGGTGTACCAATGTCTGGTGCTGGCTTAGTTACGGGCACCCAGGTTACTGGTACAGTTGGAACTGGTGGACTAGCAATTACAGCAACAATCGGCAATCCTGCACAATCAGGAAATACATTCTTAGAAGTTGCAGATGCAGCTGGTATATTAGAAGGTATGGCTATTGACAATGGCACAGGTACTGCATTGTTTGTTAATAGTATTGTTGGAAACACTATTAATTTAACCGGCCCGTTAACCGCTGCCAGAGCTGGTAATGTTCAAACTTATTTAAATGTTTCCGGAACAAATATTACTCCGGCAGGCGCCGGCGCAACATTTAATATAGATAGAGTCTCGGGATTATATACAAATCCCCAAGTTGCAGATGGTGGCGCTGATTATGTTCTCAATACTAGAATAAAAATATTAGGCTCTAATTTAAATGGCGCTGACGCAGTTAATGATGCAATATTAAAAGTTACAGCTATTACTAACGGTCGTATTGCTACATTTAGCTCAACTGGTACATCTATATTAGTTAATCCTGTAACAGGGTTAGGATTCTCAACAACGTCCGGAACAGGTACTGGTGCAACATTTAATATCAGCGACGACGGCGCAGGCGGCTATACTGTAATTATATCAAACAGTGGCTCTAACTTTTTAGAAGCAGACACAATTACAATTTTAGGAAGTTTATTAGAAGGCATCGACGGTGTTAACGATTTAGTAATAACAGTTACTTCTGTTACCAACGGCATTATTAGCGGAGTGTCTCTTGTGTCAGGTATTAGCGTATCTGGTGAGCGATCATATACCAACGTAGCGCCGACTAGCACTTCAGGTAGCGGAATCAATGCGTTATTTGATGTTCAAACCAGCGGCGGAGTTTATGTAGCTACTCTTGTTGACCCGGGTTCGACATATATTTTTGATGAGGTGCTAACATTTAACGGATCGATTCTCGGCGGCATTGACGGAATCAACGACCTAGTTATCACCGTTACATCGACCTCAGCACCTGCTGGTGGCATTCAGACCTTTAATACTGCTGGAACACCGGGCTCAGTCGATACTACATTTGCATCAGTACAAGGTATTAAAATTACCCCGGGAACTGGAGCAAGTTTTGATATAACTAGATCACTAGGATCTTATCAAACACCGCTAGTGAATCTAGGAGGCGCCCAGTATGAAATTAATGATAAAATTACAGTATTAGGAACTGACCTCGGCGGCACAACTACAACTAATGACGCAACATTAACGGTAACTGCGGTAGACGGGTCAGGAGCAATTACTGCTGCTACTGTATTAGGTACTGCTATCGCCGGCACAATCATTAGTTTTTGGTCAGCAATTTCTATAAGCGAAATATCTACCTCGACAATCGCCGATGGCACATCAATCGCAACCATTGCAATTGCAACAATTCAAGCTACGTGGCCTACTAATCATGGGTTGGTGCCAGGTATGAGTATCCTTGTTGATATTACTAGTACTGGTACAAATCATGAATATGCTAAAGGCCCATTCTTTATTGAACAAGTGCCATCATTAAACAGCATTAGGTATACTGCTAGAACTAGCGGAACAATTGATACTGCAACTGCATTGGCAGGAACGATATATGCTCGTCCAGAGTCCTTCTTTATTCACAGACCATTCGACGGCGGTGTACAATTAGGCACAGGCGGCCCACAACACGGTAGCCAAGCAATTCGTATGAGTAAGAAATACATTCGTTACCAATCTGGTAAGGGTGTTATGTACACAACTGGCGCATTATTTGCTCCAAGTTACAACTTACAATCTGCAACCGCGTTAGGTACAACAGTCGGTTCTTACATTACATTCACAACTGATGACGTTGACCACGGATGTCAAGTTGGTGGTAAAATTAGAATCGCCGGCATAGATACTGCTGGATATAATGGCGAATATACTATTGTCGGTATTCAAACAGAGCGAGTGTTTACTGTACAAGCACAGTCTAATTTAGGCGGGTTAACCGGCGCTATTACAACATCTGCACAAATGTCGATTTTAGAGTGGCATGGTGCAACAGTACGTGCAGGAACATTCGATGATCAAAACGGTATGTTCTGGCAGTACGATGGTAAACAGCTTTGCGTTGGACGTCGATCAAGCACGTTCCAATTAACCGGCGTGGCAAGTATTGCTAAAGATACTAACCTAGTAACAGGTTCTAATACTCGATTCCGCGATCAAATTAAAGCAGGTGACAAGATAGTTATTAAGGGTATGACCCATACTGTAACAAATGTTGCAAGCCAAACACAGCTATCAGTAACACCTGACTACCGCGGCGCAAATAATTGCGTAAGCAGTAAAATTTGTTTAGTCCAGGAACTATTAATTCCACAAAGTCAATTTAACTTAGACAAGTTAGACGGCACAGGACCAAGCGGATACAACTTAGACATTACTAAGATGCAGATGATCGGTATGCAATGGTCATGGTACGGTGCTGGATTTATTGACTTTATGTTAAGAGGTTCAGACGGTAACTATGTATTTGCTCACCGTATTCGTAACAGTAACGTAAACACAGAAGCTTACATGAGAACTGGTAACATGCCGGTGCGCTATGAAGTACATAACGAAGGCGCAATAGGTAAATTAAGAAGTTCTATTAGTGCTGTATCTACTACTATTCCGTTAGTGGATGCTAGTAACTTCCCATCTGACTCTGGATATGTATATGTTGATAACGAAATTATCGCATTCTCGGGTAAATCTGGTAATACATTAACTGGATGTACAAGAGCGTCCCCGATGCCACAGTTTAGTGGCGGCTCTACTAGAGTATTTGTTGCGGGCAGCGCATCAACACACGAAGTTAACACCGGCGTAATTTTAATTAGTAATACAATTACTCCAATTATTAGTCACTGGGGTAGTGCGTTCTTAACAGATGGCAGATTTGACGAAGACCGTGGATACATTTTCAACTACGCTTCTACTGGTCTTCAAGCATCTACTACAAAACAAACCGCATTCTTAATTCGACTAGCGCCAAGTGTATCTAATGCACAAGTTGGGGACTTGGGGGATAAAGAACTAATTAATCGTGCGCAATTATTGTTGCAAGAGATTGCAGTTTCTTCTGATTCGGGTACGGGCGGTCTAGTTATCGAAGGTATTTTAAATCCTCAAAACTACCCAGTTGATCCTACAGCTATTACATGGTCTGCGTTGAATACTTCATCTGCTGGTGGCCAGCCGTCGTTCGCACAAGTTGCACCCGGCGGTTCTGTAAGCTGGGCAGGCGGCGCATCAATTACTACATCAACTGCTACAACGACAGCGTCATTATCGGGTACCGCTAGTGTTCCTAATAATTCGCTGTTCACTAGTCCTAGCGGCACTAATATTTTGTATGTAACAAAATCAAGTTGGGATACATTAGGGGCAAATCTTGGATTTGCTGTTGATGCAACGGAAACTCGTTATCCGAATGGTACTACAATCTCAGCAGTAACAGCCAACCCAAACCCAATTGCAACAACATTAGGATTGATTACAGGTACAGCAACTATACCACCAAGTGTGTTTTTTAAACAGCCAGCCGGCAGCCGCACAATATACTTTACCCAAACGAGCTGGACTAGCTTGAATGGCCAAGTTGGAAGTGCCGTATATAGTAATGATTTCCCAGCCAACACCGTTGTATCTAACGTAAGCGGCCCGTCGTTCGCTGCTGGCCAAAGTTATTATACTATAACTCTTAATAACGCATCGTTGGTCGCACATAATCCTGTCCAGTCAACACTTAATATTGCGTCTGTTAATGTTAATAACAATGTTGTAACGTTAAATTTCTCGTCAACACAAACCTATGTACCGTATCTTGTTAACGAGGCCATTACTGTTAACGTTGGTGTCACAGCAGTTAATGGCACAGCAACAGTAACAGCATGTACTACAACTTACGTACAGTATAATCTTACAACTAATAATATTAATAATGCTAATACATCGGGTACTGTTGTAAATACAACTAAATTAAACACTACTACATTCTTTGTGACTGGCCAAGCTGCGAGTGGCACAAATTCTTTAAACTTTACACAAGCAAGCTGGGCCGCATTACCGATTGGTACCGCAGTTGTTACACAAACAGTTAATGATACTAGTAAATTCTCAGCAGGAACACAGATTAGTTCAATTAGTACATTAAAAACATTCAATGGAGTTAACTACTATACCGTAACGTTTAATTCTACGCTAATAGCAACACAGGCGGCAGGCGTTAGCGTAACGTTTAACTATATACCGTATTATATTGTTACGTTAAGTAAAAACTCACTATCTAGTGTAGCATTTAATACATCTGTACCGTTCACACCTGCCATTATTGGTACTAACACATCGTTCTTGTATTTCACTAAGGCATCGTGGGAAACATTAGTAGGCTCGTATGGCGCTGGTGCAGGCACGATCGTATCAGACCCGACAAAATTCCCAAGTGGAACATCAATCCAGTCAGTTACTGGGTTGCAGTCGTTCGGTGGAACACAGTACTATCGTGTAAACTTTACACAGAGCTCGATTGTATCAATCACCGGCGGAAGTAATATTACTTTCCAATTTGGTTTACCTCCATACGCATTGCCAGGAGAAACTGTATTCTCGTTTATCAGTTCACCTGGCAACAGTAGTACATTAGATTTATCAAGTTTGAAAGAACTAACTAACACTACACTAGGCGGTAGAGGAACATATCCAAATGGTCCAGACGTGTTGGCAATTAACATCTATAAAACTGCTGGTACTACCGTACCTGCTAACTTGATTCTACGTTGGGGCGAAGCGCAGGCCTAAACAAGATCGATAATTTCGATAATTGTTTGGAGTTTATTTTGAATAGGCTTGTTGCGCAAGCTCAGGGCTAACCCACTATGTAACGGTTTCGGCATCCTCTGGATGTCGAACCATCCCCATGCAGTATGCTCTTTACTGAGAACAGGAATAAATTCGTTTTCTACAACACAAAAGTAAGTGTAAAAGCTAAAAACTGCATCAGTTGATACAAACCGTTCTAGCGGTATAACTTTCTTAAAGGCAGTGGAGATTCCAATTTCTTCTTCAATTTCTCGCTGTAGCCCCTGCCACGGGTTCTCTCCAGCAAGATTCGTACCACCCACAAGCCCCCACGTACCTGCATGTTTTCCGGTTGCTTTTTGAAGTAGTAGTATTCTGTTTGCCGACTTTGCATATATTAATGCGCCGCTGCAAACGATTTTATCTGTTACAGTTCGATTCTCCATGATCCCGGACGATAGTCACCCTCAAATGATTTAGTCCAGCTCACGCCATTCCATAGATACTGAACTCCAGTATATATATTAGTTTGATAGATCAGAGTGTCTGTTTCGTGGATTGAATCAAAAATAACATTCCACTGAGTACCGCTCCACTCGATGATATCATTTGCATTAGCATTAAAATCTCCCCATGCGTAAACGCCCGGAGAAAATGTACCCACTGTTGGATTGTTATCTTGTTCAGTATCGTACGATCGATTGGCGGTAGAAATGTTTTCGACGATTAAAAATCGGTCGCCTGCTACTACGTTTTGCATACCGTGGCCGGGATATACTGTTGTTGGATCAATAATTGCGTCAAATGTGCCCGGGCTTGCTTCTCGGTAATTTACCCCTGCTTGATAATCTGGGTCAGTGTCCAATCTTCCTGACGAATCAATGCCGGTATTTGTGTTAAGTGTATCTGAATCCCAGTTTACTGTTAAAATAGTGTCGTCTAGTGGATTAATAACAATTGTCCCCACGATACTAGATCCATTACTTTGGGTTAAAAATAATCTACTAGATCCTGCAACATATTTTCCAGGATACTTATCAAATACTTCAGTCCACGTTACTGGGGTACCTTGTCTAATAGGTACTTCTAATGTAGGTTCTCGTGGAATAGTATTTTCAGTCGGCCTTAACAACATTGCCTGATTGTTGTATACTTGTAAACTGTAGTCTGTAACTGTAACAACTATTTTTGCTAGTTCAGTAGATACAGTTTCTGTAGAACTGATTAGCGGTTGCCCAAGACCTTCAATGTATTCATTATCGATGTTGTCGCTATTTTGATATAAACTTGTAATAATTTTTGTAATAACACCAAGGTGCTTGACTTTAACCGGCGGACTCAACCATATCGGAGTGTTTAAGGTTAATGTAGCAATGTCTATCGGGGTATCTGCACCAACAGGAACTGTCTTCGAACTCCAGTTAACATTACCAAGATTTAGCACAGTTAAACTAGTCCAGTCAACGTAATTATCAGTTGTTTGTAATTCTAAACTAGGATTAAACAATACTAAAATTTGTTCAAGAATTTGTAATTTTTGTTCAGTGCTAGTAGACCATATATCAACTTTCAGAGATAATTTAAACGGTGTCGGCATAATACGTTCAACTGTATAATTACGTCCCTGACCGTTAGTGTACTCAGTACGCCCTGTAGTCGGATTAACTACTGTATCTCTTTCTCTAAAATGCATCTTACCTACATACGTAGAGTCAGCTAATCGCTCAGTGTCGAGCTGTAGATCGGAAATATAAACTGCTATTCTAGGAGCAGAATTAATAGAATTTTCTGAGTTATTTCGGATAATACTAGCAACTTGTCTATCAGCGTCTCCATACATAACTGGAACGCGATGTAAAGACCCGTCACCATATTTAACAACAAAATTGCTCAATACACGAATTGTTTGTGTAAGGTATCGTCTTACCTGTCCGTCATAAAAAAACTGCATTATAAATCCGCCTTTGGTCTAAGTGCCTTTGAAAGGCTTTGTCGTTGTGCTTCGCGGTCGGAGCATAATTTGAGAGTCCATGTTCCGGCAGTATCGATAACCTGTTGCTCACCGTTAATGATAGGAAAAGTTATTCGAACCTTGCCGTTATAGTTGCTAATGACTCCGGAATATTCAGTAGATGAAAATGCGTACCCGAACTCAGTTAAGTTTAATTTTAAGAAAACATACGGTGCTTCGATGTAGTCTATGACAGTATCTATTATGTATTGGCCAACTGTTAGATTTACAAAATCAACAGCAAGTTCGCCTGTATAAATGTATTTGTCATTGTTAATAAAACTAGTTTTAAGAGTTTGACGTGTGTCGTTGTTTGTCATCGACATGCGAACTGCGTCTTCTACTTTAACCCATCGGCTGCCATCAAATCTAAACAGCCTATTAGGCATAAAGTCAGTGCGCAAAAAGAAATCGTCCATGCCTGGTGCTTCTGGAAATTGAATACCGTGGCCAAAATCATACCCGTTAACCGGGAAGCCGTCGCCAACTAGGTAACCTGTATAACCAGTGCGAACTGGTCTATTTTCGGTAGTGCTCGACGAGTAAGAAACGTTACTAGCATCGAGCTCTGTTTCGTCTGCAGTTTGTAATACAGATTGCCCAGTGGTTGGGTCCACTGCTAATGTATAAAACTGTCGAGTTTCATATCCGCTCATCGGAGCATCAGCTTCAGCCTGCTGTAGTACCGCGTCATTAATCTGCAATTCTTTAGCACGAGTACTAAGAATTCCTTCAAGTGTGTTACCTGTATAACTTGAGAAGTATGTTGAATTAGGCGGAGCGTTGCCAGTTGTGCTAGCAGTAACCGTATAAAGACTGCCGTTGTACCGGATGATCTCACCGGCGGTATAAGCCGTTGCAGGATCATAGTCGCCACTGAATCGATCCATGTCAGCACCAGCCGGTGTCTTAAGAATATCAGCAAATTGTTGATTGTCTGTAATCTTTTTGCACTTCAATCTGTACAAGTGCGGATACCATGTAGCACTAAATCCTTCACTTGCTCTGCCTACATCTTCGATAACATAGTATCGAGGTAAACTAACATCAAAGTCATTTAACGCAAACTGATCAGTAAGATGAGGTAATTCAAATACATCACCGCTGATTGGCTTACGACCGATATATTTGACAAAATCGTTAATATGCACAGTCATAAACAGAGTGTCGTTATCGATGAACAACCCAAACTGGCTTAGATTAAAGTCAATATTTTGTACATTATAAATGCCACGAATTCGATAAATTTCAGAATCGTACTTACGATCGCGATTTTCTAAAAATAACAAATCTTGTATATTCGTCGGTTTAATTTGATTGTAGACGGGTTGATCGGCTGTTCCTGTGGTAGGATTTTTAGGACCGATATATTTGTGCAGATATAGGTCTGTACCCCCAACTTGGAACATTTCCGAAACTTGGCGATCCATGAATTTGTAATCTTGCCCCCGCTCGGGCTTATATAAGGATAATCGTGGCATATTGATATTTATCGCTTGATAAATATACATGGAGAACTAAAAATGGCCGATTCTACCTCATTAATCGAAAGAAACAAAGTATTTGAATACGTGCGCACTATGCTGGGCGACGGTATGGTTGAGGTTGAATTAGACCCTAAGCATATGGAAATTGCACTAGATCGTGCTATTACAAAATTCCGTCAACGTAGCTCAAATGCGGTAGAAGAATCATATATGTTCTTGGAATTAATCCAAGATGTTAATGAATATCGACTACCTGACGAAATCGTTGAAGTTAGGCAGATTTTCCGCCGTGCTATTGGTTCTCGTAGCGGGTTAGGTGCAGGCGGAACATTGTTCGAGCCGTTCAACTTGGCGTACACTAACACCTACTTATTAAGCGGTACTATGATGGGCGGTCTAGCAACATATGAAATGTTTGCTGGTTACCAGAAACTTGTTGGGCGTATGTTCGGTAGTTTTATCGAATTTAAATGGCGCCCACAAAGCCATATTTTAACTATTCTACAGCGTCCGTTTGCGCAAGGCGAACAAGTCTTATTAATGACTTACAACTACCGCCCAGACTATGTTTTACTAACAGATTTGTACGCAAAGCAATGGCTATACGATTATACACTAGCTGTTTGTAAACTGCAACTAGGCGAAGCACGTAGCAAGTTTGGAAGCATTGCAGGCCCAGGATCTCCTATCACACTAAATGGTGCTGCACTACAAGCCGCAGGCAAAGAAGAAATAGAAAAGCTAGAAAAAGAAATTGGCGATCTTGTTCCGGGCGGAATGCCATATTACTTTATTATAGGATAATATGATTGTATAATTTTCCTAAAAGGGGATATTATGATCATTGGCGTTTGCGGTTTTATCGGTTCTGGCAAAGACACTATTGCTGATTATTTGGTAAATTTTCACGAGTTTAGACGCGAAAGTTTCGCCGGCACACTTAAAGATGCAGTAGCAGCAGTATTTGGTTGGGACCGTACACTACTAGAAGGGCGTACAAAACAAGCTCGCGAATGGCGTGAACAAGTAGATCCATGGTGGGCAGCCCGACTTAATATGCCTAATCTTACCCCTCGATGGGTACTACAATACTGGGGTACTGAAGTTTGTCGTAAAGCATTCCATGATGACATTTGGATTGCAAGCCTAGAAAACAAACTCCGCCTAGCCACAGACAATGTTGTTATTAGCGATTGTCGTTTTCCTAATGAAATTAAGAGCATTAAAGAAGCTGGTGGCATTGTTATCCGTGTAAAACGCGGTGATGACCCTGCTTGGTATAACGATGCATGTGATGTAAACGCAGGCGAAAAATGCTCTAACTATGATGTAGCAAAATCTAGGCTAGATGCATTAAACATTCATGCTAGTGAAACCGCATGGTGTGGCACAAAGTTTGATGCTGTGATTACTAACGATACTACTATTGACGAGTTGTATGCTAAAGTTAAAGATCTGGTGTTAAATCGCCCTGCTTCCACTTGACACCTTCCTTGTGTAGTATGCGCTGACAGTTTGCGCAAATTGTTTTAAGATTACTAGGGCGGCAGTTGTTAAGATTGCCGTCTACGTGATATACATTAAACTGATCGGGGTACTTACTGCGGTATCCGCACTTATCGCACTTATCTTTCTTTAAGTACCCTGCCTGCGACCATCGCGGTTTTTTAGGGCTAGCCCCTCGCGAACAAGTGTCGCACTTTGATCTGTAAAAGGCGCGACCATCCTTGTAGTAGTTAACTCCACAAGGTTTTTCACCGCATGATTTGCATAAAGGACGCATATAGGTATTTATAACCGTCCTTTTCTCTGCCCTTTTCGAGGTGTATATAGTGCCTAAATAGTTCAAATCCTATAAATACATTAAGAATTAGTATTCATGGAGATTCTAACATGGCTCAATTAAACTCACCAGGCGTAAGCGTATCAGTAATAGACGAATCGTTCTATACTCCCGCTGCCCCAGGTACAGTACCTTTAATTATCGTGGCTTCGGCCGAAAACAAACAGAATGGCGCTGGTACAGGAACTGCTCCTGGCACACTTCAAACTGATGCTGGTAATGTTCGATTACTAACCAGCCAAAAAGATTTATCCGATATTTTCGGAACACCAGTATTCCAAACCGATGCAAATGGAAACCCAATCCACGCAGGCGAGTTAAACGAATACGGTTTACAAGCTGCATATTCGTACTTAGGCGTTAGCAATCGTGCTTATGTTGTTCGTGCAAATATCGATCTTGGACAACTTGAAGCATCTGCCACTGAACCTGCTGGAACACCAGCAGACGGCACTTATTGGCTTGATACTTCGTCATCGTCGTTTGGTATATTTGAATGGAATGCAGCTTCTGCAATTTCCGGCGGTCAAATATTTACTAACCAAACAATTACAGTTTTAACAGCGCCGGGTGATGTGGTTAACTTTACAGGTAGTGATTTTACTCCTGTACAAAGCATTGGTGCAATCGGCGACTACGCAGTAGTTGCAGTTACTGGCTTAAACAAGCTATGGTATAAGAAAGCATTAACACACACCAACGCAGGTATTTGGGTTGAAGTAGGTAGCCCAGAATGGGTAGCTAGTTGGCCAACAGTACAAGGTGCAACTCCTGGTGTATTAACTGGTACTGATAGCTTTAAATTTACAATCGGTGCTTCTGAGTGGGACATTATTGGCCCTACAACAATCACAGGACTACGTGACGCTATCATTAACGGCACACAAGGCGCATCAGGCCTAGCAGCACAAGGAATTTCAGCAGAAGTCATTAACGGACATTTAGAAATTTATTCAACAGGTAAGAGTTTTGAACTATCAGGTGCAAACGTTACTGTTGCTAGATCCGGTATTGCTGCTGGAACATACAATGCTCCTAAACTACAGATTACTCCACATACAACTGTTCCTGAATTTAAGACAACAGACACAACTCCACGCCCAACTGGTTCAGTATGGGTTAAAACAACTACACCTAACTTAGGTGCTAATTGGAAAGTTAAGTCATACAATTCAGCTACAAAATCGTGGATTACTAATACTGCTCCGTTGTATAAAAATTCAGCAGAAGCACTAGCAAAATTAGATTCTACAGGCGGCGGCTTAAACCTAGCATTAGGTAGAGTATACGTTAAGTTTGATGATTCTGAACAAGACGGTACAGTAGACGGTATCAGATCTAACTTTAAGATCTACGCACGTAACGGAGTAGGCCCGACAGTTATTCGTTCAGCAACTATTAAAGCTGGCACATTTAACACTGGCTCTAACACATTTACTGTAAGCGAAACAACTAGTGGGTCTTCTTTATACACTTCTGCAGAAACTATTACTTTCGTTGCAGAAGGTTTAGCAACTGATATTAATTTATTCCTTGCTGCATTTAACGGTAAAATGACCGGTACAAACATTACAGCATCTAAGGATACTGCAACAAATTCGATCATTATTACTCATACAGAAGGCGGCGACATTAAGCTAGTTGATATTTCAAATGATCCGATTGCGTCTGCATTTAATGTGTTGTCTACTGCAAACTTATATGCAGATCCTGCATATGTATCTAATCATTATGTTGCTAGTCTATGGACTTCAACTGTAGGTGGCGCAACGTTTGCAGTGGCTAGTCCAACTGCACTAACGACTGCTCCTGCAGACCAAACATTATGGTATAGCAGCATTGTTGATGAAGTTGATGTTATGATTCACAATGGTACAACATGGGTTGGTTATAAGAACTTTAACCAAACACTTGGCGGCCAAAGCGGTCCTACTGATGCAAACGGTCCGATCGTTAGTGCATCAAAACCAACTAAGCAAAGCGACGGTGTTACTGCTCTAGGTAACGGTGATCTTTGGATTGATACTAGTGATTTAGAAAACTATCCAAAATTATATCGCTATAATTTTACAACAAAGCTATGGGTATTAGTTGATACAACTGACCAAACAACAGAAAACGGTATTGTGTTTGATGATGCACGTTGGAGTGTTGACGGCGGTACAACTGATGCACCGACTTCAAGCTCGATCCAAGAATTGCTAACAAGTAACTTCTTAGACTTTGATGCTCCGGATCCTGCACTATATCCTAAGGGAATGTTGTTATGGAATACTCGTCGTAGCGGATTTAATGTTAAGAAGTTCGTTCGTAACTACGTTAACACACTAAGCTATAACGACAGATATCCACACAACACACCAGAGTTAATGACTGATTACTACCCACACCGTTGGGTTACAATTTCGCCGAACCAGGAAAATGGTGCTGGCACATTCGGTCGTAAGGCACAGCGTAGAGTTGTTGTTCAAGCCCTACAAGCAACTGTTAATAGCAATCAACAAATCCGTGACGATGAATCACGTATCTTTAATTTAATCGCTTGCCCAGGTTACCCTGAGTTAATCGGTGAGTTAATTAACCTAAACTATGACCGCGGCTTAACAGCGTTTGTAGTTGGCGATACTCCGGCACGTTTAGCACCAGATGCTACAACATTAAGCAACTGGGGTCAAAATGTTAACGGTGCAGTTGAAGACAACGACTCCGGCCTAGTATCGTTTGACGAATACCTAGGTGTGTTCTATCCATGGGGTTACACAAGCGACAACTTAGGTAACAACATTGTTGTTCCACCAAGCCACATGATGCTACGTACAATCGCTCTAAGCGACCAAGTTAGCTATCCATGGTTTGCACCAGCAGGCACACGCCGTGGTGGTATTACTAACGCAAGCGCAGTTGGCTATATCACAGCAGAAGGCGAGTTCCAATCAGTTGCATTAAACAACGGACAACGTGACACACTACAACAACAATGTAAGGTAAATCCGATCACTTACATTACAGGCACAGGCCTAGTAAGTTACGGTCAACTAACTCGTGCTAAGAATGCTTCTGCACTAGACAGAATCAACGTTGCACGTTTAGTGATTTACTTACGTCGTCAATTTACACAACTTGCTAAACCTTATGTTTTCGAACCTAACGATAAGATCACACGTGACGAAATCAAGGGTGCAGCAGAAAACTTACTATTAGAACTAGTAGGTCAACGTGCTCTATACGATTACCTAGTTGTTTGTGACGAAAGTAACAATACCCCAACTAGAATTGACCGTAACGAGCTATACTTAGACGTTGCAATTGAGCCAGTCAAGGCAGTTGAATTCATTTATATTCCACTACGCTTGAAGAACACTGGTGAAATTAAAGCACTAGGCAAGTAATAGGAGAATAACAAATGGCAATCGCAAGTCTATCAAAATTTACAGTACCGTTAGCATCGGACCAGAGTGCTAGTTCGCAAGGCATGTTAATGCCGAAGCTCAAGTATCGCTTTAGAGTGATGTTTGAAAACTTCGGTGTTAGCACACCTACTACTGAACTTACAAAGCAAGTTAGCGAAGCAGCTCGTCCTAATGTTAGCTTTGACGATCAAACAATTCAAGTGTATAATTCAACTATTCACTATGCAGGTCGTCCAAAGTGGAATCCAGTAACTATTAAGTTACGCGACGATGTAACAGGCGCAGTTTCTAAATTAGTCGGTGAGCAAATGCAAAAGCAATTCGACTTCTTTGAACAAGCTAGTGCTGCATCAGGCGGAGACTACAAGTTCTTAATGCGTATCGAAATGCTTGACGGTGGTAACGGCGCACAAACTCCAAACGTTCTTGAAACATGGGAATGTTATGGCTGTTATGTTGTTAGTGCTAACTACAATCAAATCGCATACACAGGTCAAGAACTATTAACGATTGATCTATCAATCCAGGCAGACAACTGTATCCAAACAAGTGGCGGCGCTTCGGCACCGAGAGCACGTGGTACTGGTACAAACGCTACTGGTTCTGGTTCAAGAGTATAATATCACTAATGCCCGCTAATATAGCGGGCATTTTTGTGACTGTTAGTTAAACACGCATATTATCGTATGAATAAATAATAGTATGGCCTTTACACCTAACAAATATCTCAGAGAAAACACAAGTGTTACTCTACGCGACCAGCAACATGCCGCACGGCTGTTTACTGATGACCAGTTTAGATTAGCACCTAAGCATAAGTTTTTATTCCACGTGTCGTTTGGAATTAATTCAGCAGCATTACGTGATATTGTGTTAGTGCAGAGGCACAGAACCGAGATCAATATGTTAGTAAAAGCGATTGATCTACCAAATTTTAGTATTAATACTGAAACTCTTAATCAGTATAATAGAAAAAAGAATGTACAGTTTAAACAAACGTACACTAATGCAAGTATAACATTCCACGACGACAACATGGGTGTTATAAATCAGTTGTGGCAAAATTATTACAATTACTACTATGCCGATCCGAGCTCTGCTGAAGATGCAGGTGCGTATGATAGAAATGCAACAAAAAACTTTAGCTATTTTAAAAATGCATACGGGTTAGATAACGGCAGTACATTACCGTTCTTTAATTATATTACCGTATACCAAATGGCTAGACATGAATATGTAAGTTACAAATTTATTAATCCGATAATTGCATCGTGGAACCATAATAAATTAGACTATTCTCAAAATTCATTACACGACAATACAATGTCATTCCAATACGAAGCAGTGGCATATGGCTCTGGAACTATTGCTAATGATCCGCCTGAAGGATTTGCATTAGAACATTATGATCTAGTTCCTAGTCCATTACAGCCTGGAACTACTACAAGTACAGTTGGGTCTGCTAGTCCGTCATTTGCTGACAGTACTGTATTAAAAAATTCTGCAGAAGCAATATCAAATGTAACTTCTGCAATTAATACATATCAAAATACTGGACAACTATTACCGAACGCAAAGCCAGGAGTTATTTCTAATCTAATTCAAACAGCTACCCAAGGCGTTACCGGATTACAAGGAATTGCGTTTCCAGTTCCAGCTGCATCATCCCCTAATGTAGTCCAAGGTACATTAATTAAATTAAAATAAGGTTAACATATGGCATTTAACTTACCTACGTCAAATAACACTAGCATAACAGATGTTAAACAGTTTTTCGACAAATTTTATGCGCACCAGGTTAGTTTTCCTGCGAATGAGATTGACGCAGTAGTTGGATTCTTTTTAAAAAGAAACTTCGATGCAGAAAGCTCTGGCAGTACTGCAATTGTATTAATGAATCAAGCAAGAGTCGACAACGTAAATGTATTCCAACTTATCGATACGCTAAAAACATTATCTGATGTAGAATTAAGCCAAGTAGTTGCTCAGATACTTAATGCCTATCGAGAAAAGATAAGTTTGTTAGGATATAGAATTGCGTCACTTGAAGACACATACGAAAGTCGCAATATTTTAGTATAAAATGGCTTCTAAGTTTGCTCGCGGTAAGTTTACAATGAAGAACCCAGGCAAGTACGTCGGTACTAAGGTTCCTACATACCGCAGCTCGTGGGAGTGGTCATTTATGAACTTTTGCGATACAAATGTTAGTATTCAGAAGTGGGCAAGTGAAGCAATTAGTATTCCATACCGTGATCCGCTAACCGGCAGACAAACCATTTACGTGCCAGATTTTTTTATTCAATACGTAGATAAAAAAAATGTAATGCATGTCGAGTTAATTGAAATTAAACCTGCTAGCCAACAAATATTAGAGCGTGTAGGTAAAAGTAAGCACAACCAAGCCCAATATATAAAAAACCAGTCAAAATGGGCCGCCGCAACTGCATGGTGTAAGCAACAGGGTATAAAGTTCCGTGTATTGAACCAAAACGACTTGTTCCACCAGGGCGGATTGGCATAAGTAAAATATGACTAAAAAACTTGAAGAAATTCTTAATCTTCCTGAAAGCAAGAAGATTATTAAACAAGACGAAAAAGCCAAAGCTAAAACAGAAGTTGCAAAGCCAGAGCCATTTCTCCGCGACATGGCAGAGTTTGATAAAATTGCAGCAAGTTTACCTCCTGTTAAAGGCCTGGGTGACTTAGCTGACAGTGAATTTGACGCATTAGCGCAACGTGCTACAGATGCATACGATGACCTGATGGACTTAGGCATGAATGTAGAAGCACGTTATAGCGGACGTATTTTTGAGGTTGCTGGTGGAATGCTTAAGAATGCCATTGACGCAAAAGCAGCTAAAATCGATAAGAAATTGAAGATGATTGAGCTACAACTTAAGAAACAGAAGCTTGACAACGACTCGGCGGGTAGTGACGACAACGGCATTCCGTTGAATGGTGACGGGTTTATTGTTACAGATCGCAATAGCTTACTCGAAAAATTAAAGAATATGAAATAAATATAGTACTAGGATCCTTACTATGAAATCATTTACAGAATATCTAACAGAAAGCAAAAAAACCTATGAATTTAAGGTTAAAATTGCTGGCGATGTAGAAAGCGCAGCTAACACAATTAAATCGGCGTTATCTAAATACAAGGTCGAGGCATGCTCTGCAGGCAAGCGCACACCTATCCAAGAAAGCCCAACTGACTTTCCAGAACATAAAAACGTTAACGTAACTGTATTTGATGTTACTACCGCATATCCTGCAACTAGCGTTCAATTGCGTGCTGCATTAGCAGAGGCATTAAAAATTACAGAAACATGCGTTAAAGTGTACACTTCTAGCGAAGAAATGGAAAACACTATTAACCACGAATTTGATGAAAAGTCTGGCAAAGCGTTATTGACTCAAGAATATCAGCCACAAGATAACGAAGGTAGTGTTGGCGACAAGCACACAATGTCGTTATTAAAAGAGTTGAGCAAATCTAAACACAAACTTGAGCAATACAAGGGCGTAAATGATCAGCTGTTAGCATCGAGCGTTCCTAGCGAAAAAACAGAAGGGCCTGCTGTTAAGGCTGCAAAACAAAATACAAAGAGTCTTGTTGGAAGCTCTGCAGTTAAGAAACCAACAGCTAAAACTGTAGGGGTAAAATAATATGAACTTTCAAGATCTACTAAAAAAGATGAAGCAAATTGACGAATGTGGCGATATGCCAGGCGATGTTATGCATCCACCTAAGCAACAAGACAACGTTAATATGAACGTTACTATGAGTGGCAACGGTGCCGGCGGCATTAAAGATCTAATGAATATTCTTAAGAATATTGAAACAGGTGCAGAGCCACATGGCGAGCCACATGGCGATGATGCAGTTGTTATCGGTGGAGCAGACATTGCTGATGTTCAAGCAGAACTAGATGATAGCTACAATAACGAGCCAAACCCACAAGTTGCAGGAATCGACGCCGTTACTCCAACAGGCAACGATTTGCATAGTAAAGGCGATGAAGCAGAAAAAGTTAACGGCGGCGGCAACCCGTGGAATCAAACAGAGGTTAGTGAAGCTCTTATCCAACAACTAGCATCACATTACCAATCTGTAAAAAACAGTTAAAAACAGTCGTTGGCAAATGATTGTGGACAGGACGTCATGAATCCTGTCAAATAGGCCCTCAGGGGCCTATTTTATTCAGTAAATAATATATGGCAAAAAGTTTAGAAGGCGTCTTAACTAAAAAGGCGCATAGTAAAGAAAAGTTTACAGAAGCACAAGTCCATGACTTGTTAATGTGTGCTGACCCCAAAGACGGGTACGAGTACTTCTCTAAAAACTTCTTTTATATTCAGCACCCGGTTAAAGGTAAGTTGCTATTCGAACCTTACGAATATCAAATCAACTTACTACACAGCTATCACGACTATCGATTTAACATTAATATGTTACCGCGTCAAAGTGGCAAGACAACATGTGCATCGGCATACTTATTATGGTATGCAATGTTCCACCCAGACCAAACAATCCTTGTAGCAGCGCATAAGTTCACAGGTGCCCAAGAAATTATGCAGCGTATCCGTTATGGATATGAATTGTGCCCTGATTATATTCGTTGCGGTGTTGTTAGTTATAACAAGGGGTCGATGGAATTCGACAACGGATCACGTATTGTAAGTCAAACAACCACTGGCACTACTGGTCGTGGTATGTCAATATCACTATTATATTGCGATGAGTTTGCATTCGTGCAACCTAATATTGCTAACGAATTCTGGACGTCAATATCTCCTACACTAGCAACTGGTGGACGAGCAATTATTACAAGTACACCAAACTCAGACGAAGATCAGTTTGCTATTATTTGGAAGGAAAGCCAGGACAAGTTTGACGAATATGGCGGCGAACGAGACGACGGCTTGGGGCGTAATGGATTCCACGGATTTAGATCAGAATGGTATGATCACCCTGATCGTGACGACAACTGGAAGAAACAAGAACTGGGCCGGATCGGCGAAGAGCGATTCCGTCGAGAATACGGTTGCGAATTCTTAGTCTACGACGAAACGCTAATTAACTCTATTAAACTTTCAGAACTAGTAGGCCGCGAACCTATTATGAAAATGGGACAAGTCCGCTGGTATAAAAAGCCAACTCCGGGAAATATATACCTAGTAGCATTAGACCCTAGCCTGGGCACTGGCGGCGACTATTCTGCGATTGAAGTGTTCGAATTGCCTAGCATGATACAATGCGCAGAGTGGCAACATAATATTACTCCAGTGCAAGGGCAAGTTAAAATATTGCGCGATGTATTAAAATATATTGCGGAAGAAATAGGGTCAGATTCGACAAATAACATTTATTGGTCAGCAGAAAATAACACAGTTGGCGAAGCTGCTCTAGTTGTTATCCAAGACTTAGGGGAAGAAACATTCCCGGGGCTATTTGTAAGTGAACCTGCACGTAAAGGGCATGTGCGTAAATTCCGTAAAGGATTTAACACTACCCACGGCAGTAAAATCTCAGCATGTTCTAGATTAAAGTTTTTAATCGAAGAAGATAAGATGAAGATTAATAGTAGGCCTATGTTAAGCGAACTTAAAGGGTTTATTGCCAGGGGGGTTACGTTTGCCGCAAAAGAAGGGCAACACGATGACTTAGTAGCTGCTTTACTATTAATTGTACGCATGAGCGTTATTTTAGCAGACTGGGATCCTAAGGTATTTGAAACAATGAGTGTAAACAACCACTTTGACGAAGAATGGGATGCACCATTGCCTATCTTCATTAGCAGTAACTAGTGATAAATATAACATGGACGCTAATCTAGATAAAATTGCCTTAGATCTGTATGGAAAAATACAGACCCGCTTTCCTAACATTAAAATCGGCGATGAAAACGCCGCAGTTTTAAGCAAAAAGGAAGATATTCCACATGCTCGTTTCTTCGAATTTGAGTACGAAGATCACGGAGCGCCGCTCGGTACTATTGCTATTACACTCGATCCGCAAGACGGAATTGTTCTTCAAGTGAGTGGCGATATTGTCGATTCTGGTAATAGTAATGCTTACAAGTTTATTAGAAGTTTTAGACAGTTTGCTAAAAATCGTCTATTAAAGTTTGATGTACAAAATATCGGCAAGAGCAACCTAGACAAGCGTGACTACCATTATCAAGCAAAACGTAAGGAAGAACCTGTCATGGCACAGCCCCAAGCTCCTATCATGGAAAACAGAATGTACGGTACTAACAGAATTAGTTACCAAGACTTAGGCGAAGCACGTTTAGTTATTAAACATAATCAATCAGTTGATGCAAATCTCCCAGCAGGACGTACAATGCATATTAACAGCATTTACATCGAGAATGCACAAGGCGAACGCTTTAAGTATCCATTTAAGCATCTTAATGGCGCTCGTGCATTAGCAGAACACATTAAACACGGTGGCACACCATATGATGGTATCGGTAAGCACATTACAAGTTTATCGGAAGAATTAGCACAGTTACGTAAGTTCAAGGGTTACGTTACACGCAATGAAGCAATTTCAGAAGCAATGGGTACTGTTACATCAAAGGTAATGGAACGCATTGATCAAGTTAAAAAAGAAATTATGCACTTACAACGTCCTGCATTCTACGAGTCGTTTGCAGAATCGTTTGAAGAAAAGAACGCAGAAGAGATTCCAGAAGACGTTATCGAAAATTTAGTTGACCGTTTAACTATTCGCACGTTTAACGAAGAATTAAAAGCAGTATTCCCATACATCGTTGGTATGTTAGGCGAGAGTGACATTCCTGTTCGTGAACTAGGAGTAGACGACATCCTGGGCGAAGAATCCGAAGAAGAGTCGGTAGAAGAGGAAGAAGAATCAGTAGAAGAGGCAATTTTTAATCCAGAAGAAGACTACGAGTCATTCATGGAAGCAATTGTTGCAGAAGACGAAGGTGGCATTTTTAGTGCTGATGCAGATGCACAGTCAGCAGCTATTGAAGAACTTAACACCCTATTAAGTAAAGAACTAAAGGGCGGGCCAGAAGGAGTTAATTCAATTGAAAGCCTTAAAGGACTAATTGATGATCCTGAATTTATTAACTCATTAAGCGACATCGATCCGGATTTAGATATTCGCCCGCTGGTACAACAATATGTACAACAAACAGATCCTAAAGTAGCTAAACAACTTAAATTTGACGGCGACGCAGAACCAGAAGTAGAACCTGCTGCTGAGCCAGAAGTAGAACCTGCGGCTGCTCCAGTGGCTGCTCCAGAAGTTCCTCCGGTTGCACCTGATGCAGCAGCAATGCCTCCAGTGGGTGCTGCACCAGTTGCAGAAGGGTCTAAGTTATCTAAGCTAAAAGCTAAGTTTATCCGAGCTAAAGAAGCTGGCGCAACGCTAGGAACTAAGATCGACATGGGCGATAGAGAGCTCACTTTGCAAGACGCAATTGAAGAATGCGGTATGGTCCCTGCAGATGTAGGGTTTGAACCTGATGCTAACAGCCTCGAAGACATGCTCAAGTTTGTAAGCAGTTTTTACAATAAAGAAGAAGGGAACTTTCCACTAGGTGGAACTCGTGTTAAGATTAAAGTTAAGAAGGCATTTGAAGATGGCGAGTTTGGTAACGCTAGCGAAGATGATTTAATTAAAGTTATTAAGTTAATTAATAAGAAAGACCCGAGTGGGAACGAACACAATCAGATTACACGCATTATCAACCTAGCAGGTGTTAATCGTCCTAGTGCTGAAATCGATGAAGTTAGCATTAACGACGATAGTGTAACGGACTTAGAAAATCAATTCAAGAATGTTAAACTTAACATTGGCGGCCAAGAACTAGATTTTAAAGATCCTGATGTACAAAATAAAATCTTAGGATTGTTTGGCGGAGCAATGCGTCAAGCAACTCAAGGTCAACTACCTGATCAAAACATTGAAATGCCTGGAGCACAAATAAATCCTGCACAACTAATGCAGCAGCTTTTAGGTAAACTACCGAGATAACAAGGAACTATTATGAAATCATTAAGAGACTATATTGCACTAGTCGAGGCAGCACAACAACAGCAACCTGGATTTTTACAAGGGCTAGGTCAATCGTTGGGAAATGCAGCTAACGCAGTAGTGAACGCACCGGGAAATGCAGTAAAAGCTGTTCAGCAAGGTTGGAATGACTTTTCTAAAGGCGCAGAGCAAGGGTACGCTGGTAAAGTTCCAGCTGCCGGGCAAGCTGCACAGCCTGGAAAAGCCGCAGCAAAACCTGCTGGAACTCCTGATCCTAAAGTGCTAGCATTACAAAAAGCACTAATCGCTAAAGGCGCAGTTGGCAAAGATGGAAAACCATTAAAAGCTGACGGCATCATGGGACCTAACACTCAATTTGCCCAGCAACAAGCTAGCGGCCAAGGTGCGCAGCCAGCAGCAGGATCCTTACCACCTAACACAGTAACACCTGGACAAAATCCTGGAATTGACGATGCTACAAGAGCAGCAGCAATGGCAGCAGTTGGCGGAAACCCAGCAGCTCCAGCAGCTCCAGCAGCTCCGGGCGCAGGTCAACCAGGACCAACTGTTGCAGCAGCACAAGGCCAAGATGCATCTAATCCACTAAAGCCAGCAGTACAGCCGCAAGCAACACCGGCCCAAGTTGCTCAATTTATGGCACAAGCCAAAAAGACACCGGGTGTTGGGCAACCAGCAGCAGCCCCTAACGGATTAGCTAGTTTGAATCCTGCACAAGTTTCGGGTGGTGCAAACAACTTATGGGAAGGTACTGATCCTGAATTGGCTCGTATTCTTAAGTTATCAAAACATAACTAATCGGTAAAATTAATCGTATTTTAAGTGCCAATGCACTTGAAATGCTAAATAAAAGCGCATACAATACAACGTATGCGCTTTTTGTTTAGCAGGTGCTGAACAAATATAGGCAAATAAAGTAGTACACAAAGGCTAAAAATTAGGAGAAATATTATGGCAACTTTGGCAGAAATTCGTGCAAAACTTAAGGCAGCAGAAACACGTAGTACAGGAGAAAGCAGAACAGGCGGTGATAACTCAATTTATCCGTTCTGGAATCTCAAAGAAGGTCAAGAATCACTAATGCGATTCCTCCCAGACGGTAATACAGACAACACATTTTTCTGGGTAGAACGTGCAATGATCAAACTTCCTTTCGCAGGCGTAAAGGGAGAAACAGATAATAAAGAAGTTATTGTTCAAGTACCATGCGTAGAAATGTATGGCGACACTTGCCCAATCCTAGCAGAAGTTCGTGGTTGGTTTAAGGATCCTGCTCTAGAAGATATGGGTCGTAAGTACTGGAAAAAGCGTAGTTACATTTTCCAAGGCTTTGTACCAGAAGACGGTCTAGCAGAGAAAGAAACACCAGCAAACCCAATCCGTAGATTCATTATCGGTCCTCAAATTTTCCAACTTATCCGTGCAGCACTAGTTGATCCGGAATTGGAAGATCTACCAACTGATTATGTACACGGTCTAGATTTCCGCATGAAGAAGGGTAGTAAAGGCGGTTACGCTGACTACTCAACATCAAGCTGGAGTCGTCGTGAGCGTCCGCTTAATGATGCAGAACAAGCAGCAATCCAAGAACACGGCTTGTTCAATCTAACAGACTTCCTACCTAAGAAGCCAACTGAAGTTGAGCTTAAGGTAATGAAGGAAATGTTTGAAGCATCAGTTGATGGTGAACCGTTTGATATGGAACGCTGGGGACAATACTTCAAACCAGCAGGTATGAGTCAGAACACTGGCGATCCTGTTAAGACAGCGGCTGCGCCAGCAGCAGCACCTCGTGCAAACCCATTCACTTCGACTCCAGCAGTTGAAGATGATGTACCGTTTGTACCAGATACTCCTAAGGCAGAAGCAGCACCTGCTCCAGCAGCAGACGCAGGCGGCGATTCACGTGCTCAAGACATCTTGGCAATGATTCGCAATCGTCAAAAGCAATAATCGAGTGTAAGGGGCCCAGTGCCCCTTATTAAATTAATTTAGGAGAATTATTATGGCAAAACTTAGCGAAAAACTAGCTAAGGTAAACGAATCGTTTACAATTAATCGTTACGACAATGGCTTCATGATTGAGGTAGGCGGGCGTGACGACAATGATGATTGGAAGACCTCAAAAATCATCGTAGCAACCGAAGACGAACTAATTGAACTAGTACGTGAGGCAGTTAATCTTCCTAAGGAGGACTAATATGGCTACTAAAGCATTTGATCTAAGTAAATTTAGAAAGACGTTAACTAAGTCAATTGACGGGTTAGGTATTGGGTTTAACGATCCAACAGATTGGGTTAGTACAGGCAATTATGCGCTAAACTATCTAATCAGCGGCGACTTTAATAAGGGAATTCCTTTAGGTAAGGTTACTGTGTTTGCCGGCGAATCTGGCGCAGGTAAGTCGTACATTTGTTCTGGTAATATTATCAAGAACGCACAAGAGCAAGGCATCTACTGTATCCTAATCGATTCAGAAAATGCGCTTGATGAGAAGTGGTTACACGCATTAGGCGTCGACACTAGTGAAGATAAGTTGTTAAAACTTAACATGGCTATGATCGACGACGTTGCTAAAACTATTCATGAATTTATGAGTGAATACAAGGCAATGGAAGAACGTCCTAAAGTTATGTTTGTCATAGACAGTTTAGGCATGTTGCTAACACCTACCGATATTAATCAGTTTGAGGCAGGTGACCTTAAGGGCGATATGGGACGTAAACCTAAAGCACTAACCGCACTTGTTCGCAACTGTGTTAACATGTTTGGTAACTACAACGTGGGTATGGTTTGTACAAATCACACATACGCAAGCCAAGACATGTTTGATCCAGATGACAAAATCAGTGGCGGCCAAGGTTTCGTGTACGCATCTAGTATCGTTGTTGCGATGAAGAAGTTGAAGTTGAAAGAAGATGAAGATGGTAACAAGGTTTCAGAAGTCAACGGTATCCGTGCCGCTTGTAAGATTATGAAGACTCGTTACGCAAAGCCATTCGAAACACTTCAAGTTAAGATTCCATATTCAACAGGCATGAACCCTTACAGCGGCTTAGTAGACATGTTTGAAAAAGCAGGCTTGCTCAAGCAAGAGGGTAACAGACTCAAGTGGATTGACCCTGAGACTGGAGAGGAGTTCAAATTCTACCGAAAAGAATGGAAAGATGATAAATTAGATATGATAATGAAGAAATTCGATATCACCCCTACTATTAATTCTGTTCCAGAGGAGAATGAAGAACATGTTGAATGAAACACAAATTGGTGACATCTGGTTGTTGTTTGCCGATTATATTGATAAGAAGCACTTAGAAACAGCAGCAGAGCGTTACATAGATTTGCTTGCAGATCACGGCGTTAGTGATCGCACATTGCAACACGCAACTGGTGTCGACGGCACTTTAGATAATGCAATTGAGTATTATCTTGACGAAGACGATGCCGAAGATGAAGATGACGACTATAAGGAACTAGACTTTTAATGACTTGGTACACTAAGGTTTCGCAAGATATTTCTAACATACCGGATGCGGTAGAGTTCTACAATAACGAGTTGCTTGAAGCAAAAAAAGAATGCCGAGTCTTCGGCAATATTGAAAAAGCATCAGCAGCAATGCCGGGCATTGTAGAACAACGCTTTAGCCAGTTGCAAGAAATCGAAGCAATCTTAGAGTACCTTAACATTGAACTTCGTAGACTTAAAAGTCAATTCTTTCGCAAGTACTTAGAAAACTATCAACGTGCTCTAAGTAGTCGAGACTGTGAAAAATTTGTTGAAGGTGAAGCAGATGTAGTTGACTTCGAAAAGATTATCAACGAGTTTGCTTTACTTCGCAACAAATGGTTAGGTATTACTAAGGCATTAGATCAAAAGCAGTGGCAATTAACAAATATTGTTAAGCTACGTGTCGCCGGTATGGAAGATGCAACTCTGTAAAAACTAATTCGTCCAAAAAGTAACACATAGGCCTTAAATAATTATGAGGCCTATTTTTTTCAAAACTGTTGCAATCAAGATTATAAATCTATATAATACACATATGACCACTGTTGATAGTTTACTAACAAAAATTATAAATCACAATTTTAGTGATGTAGAAAAGGTAATTCCGAGTAGAGATTCTAAGATACTTAAGACCCTTGCTACAATTATTCACGACCCTGTTTACATTACTGAGAATCAAGGACGACTGTTAGTAAAGATTTTAAAAGAACATCAAGATAAATTTAACGAGTTCGAAAACGAAATCTCCTTAGTAACTGCTACTCCAACTTGGGCTAGAAATTTTCGAGTACTGCAACACGTGAGAAAGGTTTATCTCACAGGTGCGCCTAGTTCTCAACGAATTACTATAGAGGCTACGTTTTCTGCAGACCTTCGACATAAATTATCGCAACTAAACAAAACAGTATACGGGTTCGTTCAAGAAATAAACGGAAAATTATACAGCGCAGATTTAACTGAAAAGAATATTGTTGAGATTGTTGATAAGCTCAAGCCTTTTAATTTCGATGTATCAAAAGAGCTTGAAGATTACTACGATATTATAAAATCTTGGTCAGAAGAAGACGTTAAAAACCAGTATCGCATCACTACAATTTCTCATCCTAACTTTGAAAAACAAATTATCAGTGACCTTGGTATCAATACAGCAATTGATCAGAATATAATTAATGACCGTAGTGTGCGATACCAGTATTTTGTCGAAAAACCTGAAAATTTGCCTGAAAATTTGCCTAAATTACTATCTTGCAGAGCCCAAACTAAAGTATGGGTTGACAAGAATCAATATACACTTGACGACCTAATTGGGTCAATTATTGAATTAAAAAGATTACCTATACTAGTAGTCTTTGATAGCAATGATTCTAAAAAATGCCTTGAAAGTTTGAAAAATTTAAGCAATTCTTTAGAAGAATATGGAATTTTTGATGATATCGGGATTTATTTTAGACTTGACAATACTGATGTAGGCAAAGAATTTAACCAGTTTATTTCTAACAAACAGTACAACTGCCAACTTGATTCATCTACAAAAATTGTCGGTGTACAAAGTGGAAAAATACCAAAATTTTTACTAAAATCTGACTGGAAACCTATGAGTGTTATATCGCTTAACACAACACTCCGTCATTCAAAGACTGCAGTATATTCGAACTGCTGCGACTTGATTGCAACATACTCAGACAGTCAACCTGTAATTGAAGCGAGGTCCCCGTGGGAGTGAAATTAGTCATTCGTGACGAAGTAAACATTAAACTCGAGGGGTTACCCCTTGAAGCTCGTAAGAAACTAGCGAACACATTTAAGTATGAAGTAGGTTATGCAAAATATCATCCGGCATACAAACTAGGACGATGGGACGGTACTGTTAGCTTATTCGGATTAGGTGGTAATGGCTATCTAAGCCAATTGGAGGTGATCCTCGGTATCCTCGAAAATATGGATATTGACATTGCCGAAATTGAAGATTTGCGACAACACCATGATCTAAACTTTACCCCAGTAACAGAAACTTATTGGTCAGACAAAGGAAAGGTTTGGCCACCAGGCCATCCAGAAGCTGGCAAGCCTATCTTGTTACGTGATTACCAGATTGACGCAATTAATAAGTTCTTAACAACTCCCCAGGCTTTACAAGAAATTGCAACAGGGGCAGGTAAGACTATTACTACTGCAACACTAAGCCACGTATGTGAAAAGATTGGTCGGACAATAACTATTGTACCTAATAAATCACTAGTTGAACAAACTGAAGAAGATTTTATCAACGTTGGGCTTGATGTGGGTGTTTACTACGGTGATAGAAAAGACCTTAACAAGACACACACTATTTGCACATGGCAAAGTTTAAACATTTTAGATAAAAAATCGAAGAATCAAGAACACGACATTGTTACACTAGCAGAATTCCTAGACGGTGTTAAGACAGTCATTGTTGACGAAGTGCACATGGCTAAAGCAGAAGTGTTGAAGAATCTACTAACGCAAAACTTATGTAACGCCGCAGTACGGTGGGGCTTAACTGGTACTATACCTAAAGAAAAATATGAGTACGAACAAATATTTGCCAGTATTGGGCCTGTAGTTGGCGGCATTACTGCACACGAGCTACAAGAAAAGGGTGTACTATCCAACTGCCACGTTAACGTAGTGCAGATGATCGACTTACCAGAATTTAGAAGTTATGCAGATGAATTAAAGTATCTAACTACTGATGAAAATCGTATGTTATATATTGCAAAGTTAATTAGAGAGATCTCAGAAACTGGTAATACTCTAGTACTTGTTAACAGAATTGAGTCGGGCAAATTTTTAGTAAATGAATTAGAAGGTAGTGTATTCATTAGTGGTGAGGTTAAGACTACAAAAAGAAAAGAGGAATATAAAGAACATGCAACAAGTGATAATAAGATTACTGTGGCGACTTTTGGTGTTGCCGCTGTGGGGATTAATATTCCTCGGATCTTTAATTTGGTTCTGTTGGAACCCGGAAAGAGCTTTGTCCGAGTTATCCAATCTATTGGCCGCGGTATTAGAAAGGCAGAAGACAAAGACTTTGTCCAAATCTGGGATTTAACTAGTACATGTAAGTATGCCAAGCGCCATCTTACAGAAAGAAAGAAGTTCTACAAGGATGCAAAATATCCTTTTACGATAGAAAAAACAGATTGGAGATAAAATGTTCTGTATAAAAAAGAAAACAAAGCCGATAAAGTTAGAAATATATACATGGTTCGGATCGTTAATTGATTTGTTCCCGCCACGGGCAGCAAGGTCCTCGCGGCCCGAGTGGATTAAGAATTTACCTACGACAAATGACCCGAGTGTTAAACATTGCTACGGGCATAAGGACTTATATAGTGAAGGCGTACTTATTCCATCTTGGGCAGATTTCGATCTTACAATCCGTCCTGCTGGGCCACCACTAATTGTATCTTCGGTTGATCAGTTACCTGAGCATAGCACTCCTCACCCGATTGATGACACTATATGGGCACACAATTATGTTAACGCTAAGTTGCATACTCCGTGGTTCTTTTATTGTGATGAAATGATTAAATGGGCAGTCATTCAACCGGTGTGGGAACAACCTGATCCACTTGACTGGTTAACTGTTCCGGGGATTATTGAATTAAAACACCAGAATCAAGTAAATGCAAATATGATTTTTAAACGGTCATCTGTGCCATACGGTGTTAAAATTAAAGCAGGCGATCCTCTAACACATTTGATTCCGTTAACTGAACGCCCACTTGAGATTGAAGTAAAAATTATGACTACCGACATTTGGTCGAGAAAGTTTAATAAGTGGCACTTTACTTCAAGATTCTGGTATCATAAAACACGAGCACTCTTAGGAAAACAATAATAATATGCAAATTCTAACATTAGAGAATCAGACATTCTCACTAAACAATTTACCTGATGAGGTAGATGACAACACAAGATTCGCTGTTTTAGACAACAGTGATCCTAAGAATCCAGATTTCTTTTTTCAACCATTGATTTTCTTAGAATCGTTTAATGCTCCGGCAATGGTGTTGAGGATCGGCGACAAAGAAGTTACGATGCCGATTGATTGGTGTATTGCAGTTGGTGATAGTAGTTGTGCTAGTGACATTGAAATCTTGCCATTAACTAGTTTAAATGATCGAGGATTCGAAGCATTAGTCTTTAATCCACTTAGTTCCTTCAGAGTAGAATTTAAGAAGATTGAAATTGTAAACTTCTACCTAAAATGAAAAACGGACACTTACTAGCAGTTCCTACGCATTTTGGAAACTCACCCGACTGTGCGTATTTTGTTAAAGAAATATCACGCCAGAGTGAAATTATTCAACTGGATAAATTGCTGTAATGGGTAGCCTGACTCCCGGTGCTACGTATGTCTATGAATCTTCCGCTGATGGCAAGACTATGTATGCACGGGAAGAAGGTTCCAAAAAGCGGAAACTAATTGGAAAAATGATAGACCAAGCTGAGTTAAAACAAGCATTACACGATGGGCAGATGTGGTGGGAAATTCGGCAAATGGCTGACACTCATCCTGCTTTACAACGAGCATTAGAGAATGTTATACTAATATATAAAATTGCAAAAGATTCCGACGATGAGTGAAAAGATCGAATTAAAAGAAAAACTGTTAGCAGTTGACCAGAACATACGAGAGTTGTGGGACGCGATGGATGCTGATCAGCAAAAATCGCTTAAGAACGAATTCTTTATCCTTAATCGTTACATTAGTAATGTTCAAGGACAAAGTAGAGAGATCCAAGAGCATTTTGTGTTAACAGTTAATGAATACTTTAATAAGAACTGGAATCTATTGCAAAAGCATCCAAAGCTGATGTGGCTACTACTTTGTATGTGCAGCTACAATGGTGACCGAGTTTTCTTTCATCAATGGATTGGTCATAAGAAAAAGACAGGGTCAGATAGCAAGAAGATTAAATTCCTTGCAGAAGTGTACCCTAACAAGAAGATGGATGAGATTGAACTGTTGTCAGCACTTGTGACAGATAAAGATATTAAAGACCTTGCTAGAAAGCACGGCATGGACGAAGCTTCGATCGCCAAGAAGTTAAAATGACCAAGCCATACGTTTGTCAATACTGCGGACATGGTTATACTAAAGAGTCTACTCTTATGGTGCATGTCTGTGAGCAAAAACGTAGAGCTCTTGCTAAAACAGATCGACATGTAGTACTAGGATTTGATGCGTACAATAGATTTTATAAATTGTCGCAGAATGCTAAAGGCGATAAAACTTACGAAGAGTTTTGTAAAAGCCCGTATTACAATGCATTTGTAAAGTTTGGAAGTTTTGTTAGCAATGTTAATCCGTTGTACCCAGATAGGTTTATTGATTACGTAATTCGAAGCGGCGTTAAACTCGACCATTGGTGCAGGGATGAGTTGTATGACAAATATGTTATCGACTTAATAAAAACAGAAATGGTTGAAACTGCACTCGAACGTAGTGTTAACCACATGATGAAATGGGCTGAAGAACACCAGGCCCAATGGAACCATTATTTTCTGTATGTAAGTTTAAATAGAGCGGTGTTTGATGTACGTGACGGTAAAGTTAGTCCGTGGGTTATTTTAAATAGTGCAAACGGTAAGGCAATGTTAAAAAAGTTTAACGACGAACAACTAGCAGCAATTAGCGCAGTAATGGATATTCCATTCTGGCTTAATAAGTTTAAAAAGCTCCCGGCAGATGTAGAGTTAGCTAAAGAAGTAGTAAAGGAATCTAATCTATGAAAACTGAGTATAAAGAAATACCAATTGACATTGATATCATAGTAGTCGAAGATGATACATCGGTGTACGTAAA